>ENA-OSEO01000561-OSEO01000561.1-sediment-metagenome-genome-assembly--contig:-NODE-561-length-91415-cov-15.319954_pt1 | contig 91415 bp, 71 predicted proteins | sample MGYA00237883_ERZ534232 | MGnify/ENA metagenome assembly ERZ534232
GACCTGGTGGTCGCCGCACAAGCAAACGTGCAGATTGACGCCGAGATTGGCCAAAAAGACCATTTCCGGATGGAAACTCACTAACATCGGCTATGTGAGAGAAAGGAGGATACCATGGAGTTTTCCGATCTTATCAAAACGGCCAAAGACGAAGGCAACGAGAAGCATGTGCCTACGATCACGATCGACAAGGGATTCAAGGAAGGGAGGGATATCATCCGGGTGGTGGTTGGCCATGAGAGTCCTCATCCAAACACCCCCGAGCATCACATTGCATGGCTTGAGCTTTATGGCGTCAAGAAAGACGGAGGCCAAATCATCAACTTGGGCCGGGCGGCATGGGCTCCTGTCTATTCCAACCCCAACATTCGTTTCCAAATCAACCAAATCGCAGACTTCAAGGCTTTTTATGCTACTGCTTATTGCAATATCCACGGCCTTTGGGGAAATGTATTGGAGATTTGATTATTACAAAATCTCTCAGTCCAATTGTACAAGGAGGATTCACATGAAATTGGAAGAAATCAAGAAAGCGATCGAAGGGTTGACAGATGCGGAAAAAAAGGAGTTTTTCTCCGAAATTGTTCCAGACATCTGCGATGAATCTCTTACTAAAGAAGGATGCCGTATGATATTCGAGAGAAAATTATCAGGATCAAGATATCTGGAGTCTTTTGATGAGCTTCACGAACTTCAGAAAAAAGAGTAAAAAACAGAGGGTATCCTGGGAAACAGCTTTTTGAGCAGAGAAACTGTTGAAGTATAAAACTTCATCTATCGAGTCGTTTCTAAATATGACTGTCGCTGGGTGGTCCCGATGAGGCTTGAGATCCTTACGGCTGAGTCCTTGGGAGTACGGGGTCTTTGCTGTCGGTTGGAGATACGAGGCCGCGTGATCGTGATCGATCCCGGGGTTGCCCTGGGTGCCTGGCGACATCGACTCCCACCCCACCCGGTGCAGATCGCTGTGGGTGTCGCTGCGCGCCAACGCATTGTTGCAGCCCTGGAGAGCGCTACGGACGTGGTTTTCAGCCATTATCACGGGGATCATATCCCTCTGGCGGATGCCAACCCTTATCAATTGTCGTTTTCGCAATTACCAGACCGTTTCAGGACGTTGCGCGCCTGGGCAAAGGCACCTGAAGGGCAGTCCGAAAAGAGTCGATCCCGGGCGGATGCGCTGATGGGTCTCTTCTCAGCGGGATGGAGAATTGCGGAGGGGATGGAAGATGGCCCATTGCGGTTTTCGGGGGCGATGCCGCACGGTTTGGACGGTCTGCCATTCGGACACGTGATGATGACGCGCGTGAAACTGGGGGGCTGCACCTTTGTACACGGCTCGGATATCCAGCTTCTCGACGATGCCACAGTGGACGCTGTTCTCGAATGGTCACCGGATATCGTCCTGGCGGCCGGCCCGCCGCTCTACCAGAATGGACTTCTTTCGGAGGATCGCGTCCGTGCCTGGAAAAACGCCAAACGCCTGGCGAAAAAGGTTCGGATTCTTATTCTCGATCATCATCTGCTACGTTCAGCCGAGGGGGTGGATTGGTTGAAAGCTCTGTCCAAGACAGTCGAGCGGCGCGTCTACTGCGCAGCCGATTTCATGGGCCATCCCAGGCGGCTGTTGGAAGCGGAACGTCAGGACCTTTATCGGATAATGCCTGTGAAAGAAGGGTGGCATGAAGCGTATGCACGAGGTCTGACATCCGTGAAAGAGTTTGCCGCCGGCTGAACGAAGACGAGGTTCCTTTCTCCACGGAAAAGAACCTCGTCTTCGTATTTCCGGGTGGAAACAAATCAGGTTCTCACCGTCACCCCCCGTTTTTGGAGATAGGTCTTGAGTTCCTGTATCCCAATGATATTGAAATGAAAAACTGATGCGGCAAGGAGGATGTCCGCACCGGCCTCCACTGCGTCGTAGAAGTGCTCGAGCTTTCCGGCTCCGCCCGAAGCGACCACGTCCGCTCCTGTGGCTTCCTTTATTCTCCGGATCAGGGGAAGATCGAAACCCTGCTTCATCCCATCGGTGCTCTTGCTGGTGGGCAGAATCGTTTTTACCCCGTAGCCGGCTACTTGCTTTGCCCATTCGACGGCGTCGGCGCCCGTTGCGGTCCGGCCTCCATCGATATAGACTTCGTATCCGGATGGCAGACGGTCATTGACTGCTGCATCGATGGCCACGGTGACCCGCTCCGTCCCGAACGCCTTGACCATTTGTCGAATGACCTCGGGTTTGCGGAAGGCGGCACTGCTCGTTGAAATCTTGTCGGCTCCAGCATGGAGCACGGCCTCAGCGGAGGCCACGTCGCTGATGCCCCCGCCGACGGTGAAAGGGATCGTCGCGGCGCGGGCTACTTTTTCGACTACATCCAGCATGGTCGCTCGTCCTTCGACCGTCGCGGTGATATCCAGAAGGGCCAGTTCATCCGCCCCGGCATGGCAGTAGGCGACGCAGCAGGCAACCGGATCACCGGCATCGCGGATGTCGACGAATTGAACGCCCTTGACGACGCGTCCGTTCTGCATATCGAGACAGGGCATGATTCTGATGGTCATCGGTGCTTCCTCCCGTTGCGAATGGGATCGATCGTTTCGTAGAAAAACCGGTAGGCTTTGCAGCTCGGACCCCTTTCCATTTGGAAAGGACCTTTTTGCCCGACATCAGCGCCGATCTGCACGGTTGGTCGTGGGACGACCTGCAGGTCGTCTCCATTCAAGCGCTTGGCTCCCTCGAGAGGGCGGGAAGGGGACCCGCCACTACGCGGCGCGGCAGGCGCGCCGCATCCTTCTCGGACCAGGATTTTCGGCATTATCTGGAAAACCTCTGAGAATGTAAAGCCGAATGTGACGGTGGGGTCTGTGTCTCCTGCCTGGAGGCGAAGCATGGACGTCTGATCATCCTAGCCATCCGCGTTTCCAGGGGCTCGGCCTGTCCGTGAAGCGGCTGTCAGGGCTCTGTGCTCGCCCTGTCGTGAGTCCCAGGGCAGGATGGGGCGCATGAGGAGGTTGCAGGGTCCGTCCCGTCGGCACGGAACGATGTTGGTCTGCCGCATGGCAGGGGAAGCGGATTAGGACAAGTTCTTGGCGATCGAGAACGAGACGGTGACGCCCCCTTTTGGGTTGACCTCCATCCAGGCTGTGCCGCCATGCTTTTCGGCAAGCTCCTTGATGATAGCCAACCCAAGACCGGTCCCTTCGATTCCGGTCGAATTCTTTCTGCGGGTGAAGATTTCGAAAAGATCATTGGAATCACTGCCGGACATGCCGACGCCGTCATCCTCTACGGCAATGATGTGAAAGTCCTCATCTTCACAGTTCGACAAGGTGATCGTGCTCAGCTTCGACCCGCCGTATTTCAAGGCGTTGTCTACGATATTGCTGATGATCCTGAGCAAAGCCGTCCGGTCCGCATGAATGGAGGGAAGATCCAGTGGTTCGACGAACCGGATGTTCCTCAAGTTGAACTGGATCTCGAAATTGTCCCGCACGAAACGCACCACTTCTTTCAACCGGCAGTTTTCCAGATGGAGGGGCACCTCTTTGGCGGAGATGTACATATTGATTTTCTGGACCAGGGAGACAAGGTGTTCGGATGCCTGCAGCACCTTATCGCAGTATTCGACGCCTTTCTCGTCGAGCACTTTTCCATATTTGTCCCGAAGCAGCTTGGTCAGACCGTGGATGGCTATGGCGGGGCTTTTCAGGTCGTGCGAGACGGAATACGCGAACAGTCTGGTCTTTTGGCTCTGTTCCTTCAGCGTCGCTTCGGCCAGTTTCCGGTCGGTGATGTCCCGACCCACGGCCTGCAGTTCGTAGGGGTTGCCGTTTTGATCCAGGATCAGGCGGTTCGTCCACCTGTGCCAGCGGATGTCGCCGCCGGGTGTGATGACGCGATGTTCATGCGTTATCAGCGGATTTTGCGGCGTGAGAGACCGCAGGGTCGCGATGACGAGATCGCGCTCCTCCTCGGGGATCATAGGATGGAAGCTGTTCCCGATCAGTTCCTCCTGCTCTTTTCCGAAGTAGCGGCAATAGGCTCCATTGACGTAGGTCAGAACGCCGTCGAGGCTGAAACGGCAGATCAGCTCGGTTTGGTCTTCGACAATAGCCCTGTAACGTGTTTCGCTTTTTCGCAGCTCTCTTTCAACATGCTTATGTTCGCTGACATCACGATTGCTGGCACGAACACCCAGCCAGGCGCCGCCCTGGTCATGGACGGGCTGGCAGTAATGGCTGATCCATCTCTCCTCCCCGACGCGGGTGATGATCCTGAAATCGATGTTTCCTTCCTTACGCTCCACGAGCTCTTTCTGGAGGTGCTCGGCAAATGCGGATCGGTCTTCCGGATGCACGATGTCGATCAAGAGTTTTCGTTCACGAATGAATTCTTCTGCTCTGTAGCCGGTGATCCGTTCGACGGAGGGCGTTACGTACACGTAGCTCCCGTCGGACCCCATCCAGCTTTCCCAATCCCAGGTAAAATCGGCGAAAATGCGGAACCGCGCTTCGCTCTCGCGCAGCGCTGTTTCGGCCTCGATCTGCCTGTAACGGGCAAGCCCGGTTTCGGCGATGAAGTGGACCAGGGCTACGTAGTAGTCCATGATCCGATGCGCTTTTTCGCGGCTTATTACAGGAACGAGATCCAACGCCTCCAGGTATCGATCGAGATCGAAGCCGAAGGTCTTCGCCTGTGTCTCGAAGAAGGTCCGTGGCGGCTCTTCTCCTTCGATGAAGAATTGGCCGTAATAAATGGTCGCCAGATGGCTTCCGGCGATGATGATGGGGGCGGCCATGTCGACCAGGCCGTTCTTGCACTGGTACTCCACGTATTTCCCCTGACCGATGCACCGGTTGATATATAAATCGCTCTCCACGCATCGATCGTTGGTCTTTGGGTTCCGCCGGTGAAAATCCGTGCAGATCTTCTGCCAACCTTTGGCGACAAGAATGGTTCCTTTATTGTCAATGACCGCGATGGCAAGGCCCGTGGCTTTGTTGAAAAGCCCCATCAACCGGTCGAGCTGATCGATGTCCACCAGTTCGTGGAGTGTGTATTTTGTTTCCTTCGAAGCCGTCGTTGCTTCCATCATATGCGCTCTTCAACCGGGTTTTCTCGATACGGGGTGTCTTGCTCCGTCCAACCACCGCTCTGCCCATCGAGGTGCACATCCCGCTGTGGATGCGCAAAGGCAATCCCTTCGTCATCGAAGAGGAGCTTGACCCTTTCATAGAGTTCACAACGGGCCTTGAAAAATTTCTGGTTTTCCACCCACCCGCGGGCCGACAGAACCACGCCGTTTTCGGTCAGCGAAAGGACATAGACCGTGGGAGCGGGTTTTTCCTGGATTCGGGGATCCTCTGTCAGGACGCGCTTGAGAAGGGTCTTGGCCTTGAGCATGTCTTCCCGGTAGCCTATGGTTAGGTAAAGCCGTATCTGCCGCGTGGGGGTGTAGTGATAGTTTGAAACGATGTCATTGAAAACCATCCGGTTGGGGATGAAGAGCGTCCTGCCGTCGAAGGTCCGCAGCCGTGTGTGGAGAAAGGTGGTTGCTTCCACTTTTCCGAGCAGCCCGCCCATCTCGACCGTGTTGCCTACTTTGTAGGGAAGCGTTGGCAGGTAGGGTCTGAACAGGACGATGAGGCCGATTCCTCCCAGGAGCGCCGCCAGCAGGATACGGCGGATAACGATGGCCGGCACACCGATGAAAGACAGGGCAAGGGCGGCCACCAGCGCGATCATCAGGATGTTGAGGCTCATGATCAGGGGGTTGAGCAGCGGCGGTTTGGCGATTCTTTTCTGAAGCACCTGTCGAAGGTGCCTGATGAGCCACTGGGTCGCGATGAGCCCGATGACCAGGATCGCCAGGGCGGTCACAATGTCCCTGCCGTGAATCACCAGCAGGTCGCCGAATTTGTAGAACTCGTTGAAGGTTTCATCCATAGGACTGACTCGATGTGGGACGGGGGCAAAGAAGGATCACCGTCCCGAATGGCGTTGCACGGCGGTGGCCCATGTCCCATTCCTGAGCGGGCAGGCTCCTCGAGGGCGCAGGCATTCTGAGGAAGGGCCACGGGCGGACACGGGCTAGCGTACAGCGTTGGCGAGCTCCTGGCGCAGTTCGGCCGACCCGGGATTGGAGACGGCATTGCGCACCAGAATATCGATGGGGCGCACCGCTCGTCCGTAATACGCGTGGTTTGAGCTGTCGCTGACCTTGATGATCGATCCCTCGAGGTTCAAGCCGGCATAAAGCCCTTTGGATTTGGCGAAGGAAAGGACGTCTGCCATGATGTTCGATTTGGCGCCGGCGCCGACGGGCCCGGCGGCCACCGAAACGTCTCCGCCCAACTTGAATTCGGTGGCGTAAAACTGGTCGAGAGCCTTCTGGTTTTGGATCAGCATGATGACTTCCGCTGCTTCACCGCCGATCTGAAGGCCGAAGGTGACACTGCCGATCATGTAAAAGGCGGGTTGGCTCCAACTGCCCGTTTTTTCGTCCCGAACGAGGAGAACGCCGCTCCCTCCCGACCCCCCGAGCACAAAGCCCAATTTGACGAGGCTCGGGATGATCAGGACCGCTTTGGCCCCTTTCAGGTGTTGCTGCAGCCATTCCATCTGGGAGTCTGCCATGAATGACCTGACGGTGATGGCGGATTTATCGACCAGGCCGGTTTCTTCGACGGTTTCCGCCGCTGCCGGGGCGCTGAACCCGGCTGTTAGCGCAAAGGCCAGGGCCGCGATGATCCAAACCTTCCTTCTTTCGCTCGAATGCATGGCATCTTTTCCTTTCTTGCCTCAAAAGGTTCTACCATCGGTCCGGCTCCATCCCATCCGATACCAGCGGATGCAACGGCCGACCGCACCACAAAAAGCTCTTCATTAGACGGGCTTCCACACGGGAATCCGGTTGTGCCCGCAGGGCAATCATTTCAAACATGGACATTACCGGGTCTGAGACAGCTCGAAAGGAAACACGTACTTGAAGTCCCGGGCCATCCCGACAACCTGCCAACCGCGGCTCCGGGCGGTCTCGATAGCCTTTTCCGCACCCTGGGCATAACGGTATTCGCGGGTCTCGTCGTCATGGTGGAGGAGCAGCGAAAGTCCGGGCCCTTTGCCGTTGTCGGCGTATTCGAGCATGGCGAGGTCGCCGTCGGAATTGCCGAAGGCCAGAATGGGTCTCCGCCCGATGTGCAAGGCGATATTGAGCACCTTTTCCCCGTCGACGTTATAGGAATTGAGCTTGTCCGTCTTGATGATCCGCTGGCCTCCAGCCGTCTTTTCGAGTTCATAGACCAGGCTGCTGCCGACGACCCTCTCGACGGGGATCCCGTACAAGGTCCCCGAAAAGACGCGGATGAAGTCGGCGCCGCTCCCCGAAACGACAAAGATCCGGAAATCGTTGGTGCGCAGGTAGTCGAGCAGTTCCATCATCGGTTGATAGACAAGCTCGGTGTAAAGTCGCTGGTAACGCGGATGACGCGCCCTCCCCAGCCAGCTGTTCACAGCTTCCTGGAAGGACTCGATCGTGGTGCCTGCGAAACTGATCATGAGCGTCTGCTCGAGTTCAGCCGGATCCAGGTTGTGCAAAGTGACCTCGTCGCCATCGATCACGGCTTTGTATGGCTGCTGTTCTGCCAGTTCGGTGTCGATTTCCGCGAGGGCACGGATCCGCTCGAAGCTGAAAGCGAACTGGAAGGGGACGGGTTTTTCGAGACAGAGGGTGCCGTCGTTGTCGAAGACGGCGATTCGTTCCTGTACCGGGACGAAGGCAGGGCTTCCGGGTTGGGTGACGTCCCGGACGAAGGCCAGGATCCGATCCTTGGCTTCACCGGCGTTCCAGGAAGGAAGCGGATCCTTGCAGGACACCATAGCGAGGAGCGCCGTTGCGGAAAAGAGCAGGCTGGTGAGGAGAAGAGCGAGAAGCGTCAGTGCGAACCAACGTCTGGGAACCCCGGTTTTCATAGAACCTCCAAGTCGATGAATCGGGACGGGAAGGACCGGCTCCACCGGATCAAACATCATCCGTATGGCCGGTTCGCCGGATTGAAGCGGAGAAGACCACCCCCTCCAAAGCATAAATGGGAGTATCAGGTGAACGGCCTCCCAGGGTTTCCCGTTCCGCGGCTAAGGATCCGGAATCATGGATTGCCGGAACGGTTTCCTTCGGGATGGGGATCTTGATGTCGCAGGAGGCAAACATCCACGCACCCGGGGAAAGGATGATCGCTGTCAGCAGAAGGTGAAAAGCGCGCAAGTCGCCCCTCTCGTGTGGGGTCTCCGGTGGAGGCGGCCTCTACCGGAAGTCACGGTTTTCCAAGGATCAAGAAGCCCGTAGGGAGCCGGTCCGGCCAAAAAGATCATCTGAAGCAAGGTGCGTGGCCCTAAGCATGCCGGAAATCGCCGCATCCCGATCCTGCTGACGCCGCGCATACCGCAGCGGGATGCTCGGACGAGTGAAAGGTTGATATCAGCTTATAAGACTATCTTTTATCGGCTTTTTCAGCTATTTGTCAAGCCTGTATGCGCCGGGTCGCCATTTTCGGACCCCGCCTGGCTGCCGGGCGACCTTTACCGGGAGACCATTCGCCGGGGCGGGTCCCGGTTTCTTCACACGCTTCGGGTTCTGAGTCCCATCCCTTCGGGGCGGGTTCATGTCCTGCCCATATCAAGCAAACGTGCAGATTGACGCCGAGATGGGACAAAAGACCATTTCCGGATCGAAACTAATGAGACAAGAGAAAGCTCCCGTTGTATCTGCGGTAATCTTCGATCGTCGCCAAATGCACGGGTACGATGTCTTTGGGTTGGTCGAAAAGCGAGAAAAAACGCAGCGTTGATCCCTCGATGCCGTCTGCACGAGGAGTGCCGCGCCAGTTTCTCACGATGAAGGCCAAGGCGAAACACTGCACCTCGTCTCCGTTCGGGTAGGTGAATTTTTGGCGAGGGCCGCAGTATAGGCCCATGGGCTCGGCGCTGACCACCTCCAGGGAGGTCTCCTCCGCCACCTCTCGGCGGAGCGCAGTAAGCGGGGATTCATCCAATTCGACAGACCCGCCGGGTAAACCCCACAGGTCGTTGTCATTGCGGCGCTGCAGCAGGATCTCTCCGGCGGCGTTCACGATGACAGCCCGCACACCGGGGACGAAGATCCTGCGGGGTCCGACCAGTTTCCGCATCTCTCCCGCATAGCTCATCTCAGGGCTTCCATTGAAATATCCTAACAGGGTGTTTTCACCAGGGCCAAACTTCAGACCTAGATCGGCATGGCAGCGTTTCATCAAGCGCTGAGCGGAACGCTTCCCTGAGCAATTCCGCTCAGCGGGCCGCTCTGAATGGGAACGGGGTCGGCGTCCTCATCGCGACTTTTCGATGTGTTGACAAAATCACTTTAGCGGATCGGAGGGGCCCTGTAAAGCAAGGGGCAACGTGAAAAGCGCATCCAGCAGTAAGGAATGCGAAAGACGCATGCCGCATCGGAGGTTTCAAACCGGTGCCTATGGTTCAGGGCGGGGATGCCCAGGAGGAAGGGCAAAAACTAGCGTTTCCCTGGATCGTTTCCTTTCCAGGGGAGGGGTGGGCCTCATACGCTGGGGTCAACTCCGGCGGCTGCGGTTTATGGCACACTGCTTGCTTTGTCGGGCCGGGGATGTCCAGGAACAGCGGATCGATGGTGGAAGGGCCCTGAGGACATCAAAAGAATTCAACATAGGAGGCATACATGAAGTTCGAAACCCCGTTTCACGGTTTGAGGTGCTTTTGCCTCGCCGTCATCAGTGTTTTGCTTTTCTGTTTGCTTGCGTATGTTCCCGGTCTGACCTATGCAGCCGGGCCTTGGAAGCCCGTCGGTTCCATGCAGGATAAACGTTTCGCCCACACGGCGACCCTCCTGTCCGATGGAACGGTCCTGGTGGCGGGTGGAATGCAGGACAACGAGGAATTCGCAGGGGTCATTTGCAGCGCGGAGATCTATGATCCTTCAAGCGGCGCCTGGGAGCGCACGGGCGATATGAAAACCTCTCGCTCCCACCACACAGCAACGCTTCTGCCGGACGGCCGGGTCTTGGTCGCAGGCGGTCGGAGGGCCGGAGACTGCAATGAAACGCTCCGGTCGGCGGAGCTTTACGACCCGGCCACAAGGACCTGGAGTGATGCAGGCGCTCTGGAACAACCCAGACTGGAGCATACGGCGACGCTTTTGCAGGACGGCCGTGTCCTCGTGGCCGGGGGTTCCATCGATTCCATGCTGCCCGTCGCCGCTGCGGAGATCTTCGATCCCAAAGAAAACGTCTGGAGTCGCACGGCTGATTTGACGGTTCCTCGCGCATCGCACACGGCGACGCTCCTTTCGGACGGGCGGGTGTTCATCTTCGGGGGCGCGACGGGCGAGAGGAAATTTTCGGATGAGACCGGGGACCTTTACGACCCGGAATCCGAGAGATGGACCCCGAGTGCCCCCCTTACCGGCTGTCCGGTTGCCGGAGCCTGCGCCGTCCAACTTCCGGATTCGGGGGGGCAGGTCATGGTGGTCGGCGGGGCGGGCAGCGCAGGGTGTCTGCTCCAGCCTCGGATTTACGACCCGGGCAATGACCAGTGGATCGACACCGGGGCCCCGACCGTTTACCAGCGCAGCCAGTTTTCCTTGTCCCTCCTGCCGGATGGATCTGTTTTGGCGGTGGGAGGCAGCAATAGAGAAGGGTTTCCGGATTCGGAGGTCTATCAGCCGTCGAGCGCGGGATGGCGTTCCATCGGCCCGATGAATGTGAATCGCAAACTGCATACGGCGACCTTGCTGCCCGACGGAACCGTTCTGGTGGCCGGCGGGGTGTGCGGAAAAGAGGTTTTGCCTTCGGCCGAGATCTATGCCCCGAAAGGGCGGCTGGAAGTGCAGAGATCCAGGGGTCTTTTGCAGCCAAGGGCGCACCATACGGCGACCCTTCTTCCGCAGGGACAGATTCTTGTGGCGGGGGGAGAGGCCTTGTCCCGACGCCCGTTGAACCACGTCGAGGTCTACGATCCGGCAGGCGGGCGCTGGTTCGCGGCGGCTCCAATGGCCCGTGCCCGAACTTCCCACAGTGCTTTCCTCCTTTCCGATGGAAATCTTCTCGTATGCGGAGGGCGTATCGGGAACCGGCCGACGGCAAGCACGGAGGTGTACCAGACCGTGCCGAAAAACTGGCACACGGTCGAGGACATGCGGATGGCGAGGATGGATTTTGCGGGAACGGCCCTTTCGGATGGCGGCATCCTTGTCTCAGGCGGTCTGGGTGCCAGCGGCATCCTTTTCGAGACGGAGATATTCGATCCGGGCAGCGGCATCTGGATGCCAGCGGGGGAGATGACACAGCCGCGGTGCCGGCATACTGCGACACTCCTGCGCGACGGCAGGGTGCTGGTTGCAGGCGGGGCCGGCCCCTGGGGTCCTGCCGGGGAAGCCGAGGTGTATGATCCGGAGACAGGTTCCTGGGCCGAGACGAACGCGATGGCCTTTCCTCGCATGGGCCACAGCGCGGTCCTGCTCCCCGACGGCAGTGTGCTGGTTACCGGGGGTGTCAATCGAGAAGGCTTTGTAGCTCCGGTCGAACGATTCGATCCGGCGACAGGTCTCTGGCGCAGTGCAGGAGTACTCTCCGTTCCACGCACGGGCCATTCCAGCCTCGTGCTGCGCGACGGCAGGGCCCTCGTTGTGGGTGGGACAGGCGCCGGAGGCCCCGCCGTATGGGTGGAGATGATGAGACCCGCCACCGATTCCTGGGTCCGGACCTGCACGACGAGCGATCGCCGCATCGGCTGCACCACGACCCTGCTCCTCAACGGAGAGATCATGGTCTGCGGAGGATACTCCGGTCCGGTGCGCCTTTCGAGAACCGCAGAGAGGCTGCACGTAGAATCCCCCGGCAACGGCGCTCTCCAGCCCTACCTCGAGCCGGTCGAGTCGCCTCTTGAATGGGGATGTGCACTGTCTCTCGGGGGTGAAGGCTTCAGGGGCGCAGGCTTTACAGAGGCATCCGGAGGAGATTTCAGAGGATCGCCGGCCAACTATCCACTGGTCCAACTGCGGCACATGGCAAGCGGGGTGATAAAGTGGCTTCTCCCGGACCCGGATGCCTCATTTACAGATCGTGAATTTCGCTCTGCGGGTGTCGAAGGCTTTCCCGAGGGTTATGCGATGATTACGGTCTTTGTCAACGGTAGTCCAAGTCATTCGCGGACCACAAGGTTCATGGGGCCATCGCGCGGTTGTTTACAATCGCGGGGGCTGAAGCAAGAAATGGCCCTCAGGATGAATTGGTGATTGCAGGGCGGCCAGGTTTTTGATATGATCCCAAATAAAGGAAATCTCACTGGAAATGATGATCCACCGGGAGCAGTTGCGATTCTTGGAGCAGAGGTTCACCCGAATACGCTGTGTGTTGGTTTGCTGAAGATCCCTGAGGAGGGTTTAGAATGAGAAGGATCCGTTTTGCAGCGACCGTCTGCATGGGGCTGGTCATGGCCTTGACAGGGGTGGGGTGCGCCCCGAGTTTGTCGGGCGACGTCTACTCACGCGATGAAGCGAAACAGGTCCAGGTAGCCCACGAAGGGACTGTGGTCATGGTTCGAAGTGTGCAGATCGAAGGGACGCATTCCGGTATCGGGGCCATCGCCGGTGGAATCCTGGGGTATGGGATTGGAAGCACGATCGGCGGTGGCAGCGGACAAACCCTGGCCAGAGCCGCCGGAACGGTGGCCGGCGCCTTGGCCGGTGGCGCTGCCGAGGAAGGCGCCACAAGGCAGAACGGTCTGGAGATTACGGTGAAACTGGACAATGGCGAGGTGGTATCGATCGTCCAGGCGAATGATGTGCCCTTTGCGAAGGGCGACCGGGTGACGGTTTTGCGGCGGCCCGACGGTAGCGCCAGGGTCCTGCAGTGAAGCGGAACCCCCATGTGACGGGAGGGAGAGGATGATTTCGGACAGAATCCTCTGCGTGATCGCGGCAATGCTTTTCGCGGGATGTGTCCACGGCTGTTCGGGGTCCTCGGATGAGGCTATAGAATTGAAGCATTTCCCGGTGGACCATTTGGAAGGAGTCATCTCACAGGACGGCGTCTGCCTGGATACAGACAGGAGCAGTGATGGGAAGGGATCGATCCGCATCGATGCGGGAGGCCGGCGGTCCGTCAGGCTTTATGAGACCGGGGACGTGGATGTGGAAAATGCCCGGGTGGTATATCAGGCAAAGCTCAGCACGGAGGCCCTCGAGGGAAAGACCTACCTCGAAATGTGGTGCCATTTCCCCGATGGCGGCGAGTATTTTTCGAAGGGGCTTCAGTCTGCTCTGAGCGGGACGAACGGTTGGGTCACCGTTGAAACACCATTCATGCTTCAGTCTGGTCAGAATCCCGACAATATCCGGTTGAATCTGGTCATCGAAGGAGCGGGAACGGTCTGGGTGGACGACATCCATCTCTACGGGGCACCCTTGGGCTGACATCTGGCGGGAGTAGCTTACTGCGGCGATGCGGCCGGGTTGCGGGCCGGGCGTTGTTTCTGGATCATCGGTCCTGAAATGAAGCGCTGCTATGGTGGTTCCGTGAAATACCGGTCTGTTCGGCCCTGCAGCGGCAAGATCATTCAACGTCTTTTAAAAAGGAATAAGGTGCAAGTGACGCCCATTGATTTTTCTGTGAATTCGATTTTCGAGCCCGAATAAACCTTTTTTCCCGATTCAAACCATTCCTCTGCTTCCAGCCGTTTCTGAACCCGGAGCGCTGCACGGGTAAGCGCGTCTAACTGGTAGAACTCGCAGCCAAATGCCTTTTGGCAAAGTCTTTCATTCAGTTCGCTTCTTAATCAAACCCCGACTCCCAGTTCAATTCTTCAACAGGTCAAACGATACCTGTCAGGACAGGGGGCAGCCTTTGACGGTCAAAAAGGCACTCGTCGCAGCCCTGTTTATCGCTGCAGTGGGCGTTCTTCTTTTTCCATGGCTACTCAAGGTGGAGGAAGATATGGGGCTTGCCCTGCTGTTCAGAATCAGGGGCGCCAAATGCCCACCCGCCCAAGTTTGCATCGTCGCCCTCGACAAGGCCTCGGCAGATACGATGGGACTTCCGGATAAACCCTACCTGTGGCCACGCTCGCTTTACGGGCTGCTCGTGGATAAACTCAATGCCCTGGGTGCGGCGGTGATCGTCTTCGATCTTTTCTTCGAGGAGCCAAGGCAGGAGGAGGACAGGGTATTCGCCTCGGCGATGGAAAAGGGCTGCAACGTGGTCCTGTGCCATTCCATCGAACAGTCGTCCGTGCCTATCAGGAGTGCAGAGGGGAAGGAAATCGGCTTTGCAAATCTCGAGACGCTGAGGACTCCCGCCGATGCCCTGGCCATTTCTGCCGCAGCGGTGGCACCATTCCCTTTGCCGAGAATACCCCTTCGCTTGAATCGCTTCTGGACTGTCAAAGAAACTGCAGGTGATGTGCCGACGCTGCCGGTGGCGGCCTTTCAGATCTTTGCAAAGGATGTCTACCCTGAGTTTTTGGAACTCCTCGTCCGGTTTCGCCAGGATGAGGCCGGGCGGTTCAAAATGGGCCATGCCTGGCCGCAGAAAGCCGACGAATTCCCCGATCGAATGAGGGATGTCAGGAGGCTCTTTTTATTGGATCCATCCCTTTCGGAACGGATGCTGGAAACATTGGAGTCGGAATCTTATCGTCTTTCGAATGGAACGCCGGACCAAGCCCGCCTCCAGGGCCTCAGATCGCTCATCAGAATGTACGGCCAGCCTCCTGACTGCTATCTCAATCATTACGGTCCGGCGGGTACTTTTCGAACCATCTCTTTCCACAAGATGATCCAGGCGTCGGCCGACCCTTTGAATTTCGGTCTTCCCGAGTCACGGATCGCCTTTTTTGTCGGAATGAGCGAAAGCCTTCGGCCTCAGCGAAAGGATGGTTTCGATACGGTCTTTTCCCTGTCGAGCGGCGAAGACGTAAGCGGGGTCGAGATCGCGGCCACGTCCTTTGCGAATCTCCTGCAGGGCAACAGCGTCGAACCCTTGCCGATGCTTTTGCGCCTCCTCGTCATCACCGGCTTCGGAGTTGGGCTGGGGTTGATCTGTTTTTTGCTGCCCGCGTTGCCCGCCGCTGCCGGAGCCCTGGCTTCAGGGGGCGCCTATCTGCTTTTTGCGTGGTACCGCTTCGATCATGCAGCGGTGTGGTGGCCGCTGGTGATTCCTCTCGGAATCCAGTTGCCGATCGCCTTCTTCGGCAGTGTCCTTTGGAAATACGGGAGGGTTCAAAAGGAGAGGAGGAGGATGCGGGAGGCGTTCGGATACTATTTGCCCGATGGGGTTGTAGACGGGTTGCTCCGGGACCTCTCTGTGGACGAGGTATCCCGTGGGGTGGTTTACGGGATATGCCTGTTCACGGACGCCGAAAGCTACACCAGTCTCTCGGAATCCATGGATCCTCAATCGCTCAATCGGCTCATGAACCGGTATTTCGATGCCCTGTTCGAGCCGGTTAGACGTCATGGCGGGCTGGTGGTCGAAGTCATCGGGGACGGGATGCTCGCCATGTGGACTGCCGCCCGGCCGGAGCCCGATGTCTGCGAGGAGGCCTGCCTGGCCGTGCTCGAGATCAACGAAGCGGTCGAGTCTTTCGGTTGTTCTCCTGGAGGAGTGGCGATACCGACCCGGATCGGACTTCACGGCGGCTACATCTATCTCGGCAACGTGGGTGCCAGAGGGCGCTATGCATACCGTCCGGTGGGGGACATCGTCAATACGGCCTCGCGGATCGAGGGTCTGAACAAGTTCCTGTCGACCAAAAGGCTCGTTTCCGAAGCGGTGTTGGGCGAGGTGGAGGCGGTCATCGCCCGGGAGGTAGGTTCGTTTATCTTTGCGGGAAAGTCGCAGCCTGTTCGGGTGTTCGAGCTGCTCGGCCGAAGGGGGGAAGCCGATGACCTGTTTTTGAGTCTGTGCAACGTTTTTGAAAGGGGACTACAGGCCTTTCGAAGACGGGACTGGGACGAGGCACTGAGGCTTTTCGCAGAATGCATGAGCATTCGGTGCGAAGACGGCCCAAGCCGCTATTACATGGGAATCATTCCTGGGTGCATCGCTTCACCGCCGGCCGAGGGTTGGAAAGGGGAGATCAGTCTGGATCGCAAGTAGCTTCGATCCGGAAGGGTTCTTTTTGGCAGATCTCGACGCCGGTCTTTGCCGATTGTTCGGCAACCTGCAGGTCGCGGCAGTGTAAGCGCTTGATTTCGTTTATCTCCGTGAATGAGCTTGCTCTCCCTTAGAAGTAGCAGCAGGGTGGAAAGGCGGGAACCGATGCGCTTTTTGAAATGTCTTGCCATGATGACATCGGTGTGGTGGTTTTTCCCAATCCCTGGTGCCGTTTGTGGGGCGGCAGGGGAGGCGCAGGAGCGCTGCGAGGGGGTGTCGGCCAGGGTCGTGTCCGTGCAGGGCCGGGTGGAGATCCGCCGGGAAGGAGAGTCCATCTGGTCTCCTGTCGTGATGAATGATCTTTGCTGCTCCGGTGACATGATCAGAGTCGACCGGCATAGCCGCGCGGCCTTGCTTCTGACGAACGAAACATTTTTGCGCCTCGATCAAAACACCACCATCACGCTGATGTCCCTCGAGGATGAAGAACCATCGATCATCGACCTGATCAGCGGGGTCGTCTATTTCTTCAGCCGTATCCCTCGCAGCCTCACGTTCCTTACGCCGTTCGTCAACGGAGGGGTGGAAGGGACCGAGTTTCTTGTTCAGGTCAGGGATCAGGAGACCGTCGTGACGGTTTTCGCGGGCAGGGTCAGGTTGACCAATCAGGCGGGCGGGCTCGATCTCGCCGACGGTCAATCGGCGGCGGCGCCCGACGGGGCGGCGCCCGTCAGACGGCTTGTGGTGCGTCCCAGGGATGCGGTGCATTGGTCCCTCTACTATCCTCCGATCCTGGAGGCATCCGAACCGGATGCAAAGGAGTCCCGGCCAGAGGGGCCTTCGGGCGAAGAGCTGCCCGTGCGTGAGGGCCGGTGCAGCGCCGAGTCGACCGAGGGCGATTCATGGGTTGACAAGGCTTCCTTGAAGACCCCCACCCTGGGATGCCTTACCCGGCGAGCCTCCCTCGCGCTGGAGGTTGGTCGCTCGGATGAAGCGCTGCGCGATCTGGCGGAGGTGCTGCGCCGGGATCCCAGCTTTGCCCCGGCCCTGGCCTTGCGGGCGCTGATCGCACTCGTACAGAACGACCGCGATGCAGCTGTCCGGTGGGTTGAGCGGGCGCTCGATGCCGATCCGCGGTCGCCGGTGGTGCTCATGGCAAAATCCTATGTGCAGCAGGCGGGATTCGAGATCGAGGATGCCTTGAAGAGCGCCGAAAATGCCGCCGCCGCGGCCCCTTCGAGCGGGTTGATGTGGTCCCGCGTCGCGGAGCTGCGGCTGATGACAGGCGATCACGGCGGTGCGCTCGACGCCGCGCAGAGGTCGGTCGCTCTGCATCCGGATACGGCTCGGCACCAGACGGTTCTGGGGTTTGCCTTCCTGAACGAAACAGCCCTGGAGAAGGCGGTGGATGCCTTCGAGCGGGCTATAAGCCTCGACCCGTCCGACCCGCTTCCAAGGCTCGGGCTGGGTCTCGGGAAAATCCGCGGAGGAAACCTCGAGGGTGGAAGGGCGGAACTCGAGATCGCCGTCGGTTTGGATCCCGGGAACGCCCTTTACAGGAGTTGTCTCGCAAAGGCCTACTATGACGAAAAGCGGGACGGACCGGCGGCAGGACAGCTGCAAGCCGCAAAGACGCTCGATCCGTTCGATCCGACGCCGTGGTTTTACGATGCGATTCGCAAACAGAGCCTCAATCGGCCGGTGGAGGCGATGGATGACCTGCAGCGCTCCATCGATCTGAATGACCACCGGGCGGTCTATCGTTCACGCTTGCTGCTCGACCAGGATCTGGCGGCGCGAAGTGCGGGTCTGGCCCGCATTTACAGCGATCTCGGTTTCGAACAACTCGGACTGGTGGAAGGATGGCGGTCGGTCGACGCCGATCCGGCCGATTATTCCGCCCACAGGTTCCTCGCTGGCAGCTATGCCGCGCTTTCGAATCACGAGATCGCTCGGGTAAGCGAATGGCTTCAATCTCAGTTGCTCCAGCCTTTGAATGTCACCCCGGTCTCCCCGCGATTGGCTGAGAGTGATCTATATGGTTTGGAAGGGGCTGGTCCGGCCGATGTCGGCTACAACGAGTTCAATCCGCTGTTTGCCCGTAATCGCCTGGCCCTTCAGGCAAGCGGGATCGCGGCCGGAAACCGGACCTGGGGCAGCGAGGTGATCCAATCCGGCATCTCCGACGGGTTTTCTTACAGCGTGGGCCAGTATCACTACCAGACGTCGGGATACAGGCCCAACAATGATTTCATGGAGAACGTGACAAACGTGTTTCTTCAGACAAGCCTCTCGCCGGACACGGGTGTCCAGATGGAATGGCGCATCCGAAATACGGATTCGGGGGATCTCGCCCTCCGGTTCGAACCCGATGCCTATCTCGGAAGCCTGAGGCAGGACGAAGACGCCCTTTTTGTTCGGTTCGGTCTGCGTCACACCCTGAAGCCCGGCTCGGATCTGATCGCGTCGCTGATCTTTCAGCATCTGGATTGGGATCTGAGTCTCAGGGAGCCGGTCATGCCAGGAGTCGATTTCTTCGATCAATCGTCGGGCGACAGCCGGGGAGCCATCGGCGAGGTGCAGCATCTTTACCGGAGATCGGCCTTCAATCTGGTGAGCGGACTGGGCCACTTCAGCGGCAGCAGCCGGCTGGCGGTGAACACCGGCTTCGAATGTCCCCCGTTTCCTCCATGGGACTGCACGAACTTCGAAAAGGCGGACCTTCGTCATTCGAACGCCTATTCCTATGCGACTTTACGCTATCCCCGGGATGTCGCATGGACCCTTGGGGCGAGCATCGATCGCTACGAGGGGGATCTGGACGACAAGACGCGGTTGAATCCGAAACTGGGCGTGACCTATAGGCCTTTTGCGGATACGATCCTGCGGGGTGCGGTTTTCAGGACGCTCAAGAGGACCCTGATTGCGAACCAGACCGTCGAGCCGACGCAGATAGCAGGGTTCAATCAATTCTTCGACGATGCGAATGGCGCAGATTCCTGGCGCTTCGGCCTGGCGATGGATCAGCGTCTGGCCAAACGGCTCTTTGCGGGGATCGAGGCCTCGAAGCGCAAGATCGACTTCGCCTACCAGCATTTTCAGGAGTTTTGCCAACCGCCCACCATCGAGGAGACGGACTGGGAGGAGGATCTCCTGCGTGGATATCTTTACTGGGCGCCGCACAAAAGGATGTCGGCAACGGTGGAGTTCAGACAGGAAAAGCTCACGGCGGACCCGGAATATCTAGGCGGTGGAAGTTTCACCTCACTCGAGACGCTCCGGGTGCCCCTCGGCATCCGGTTCTTCCATCCCTGGGGATTCGGTGCCGATCTGACGGTCACGTATGTGGATCAATCCGGATCCTTCGACGATCCGGAACTCGGGGCTACGCGGGATGAACGTGACACCTTCTGGGTCACCGATGTGGCCCTCCACTACCGGTTGCCCAAGAGGAGGGGCATCGTCAGCATGGGTGTCAAGAATTGTTTCGACGAATCGTTCCGATACTACGAACCTGACGCAGTCAACCCGGAGATTTATCCGGAAAGGTTGTGGTTCGTCAGAATGACCCTCGCATTCTGAGGATGATGCGGCATCCTCGAAAAGGGAGCGTGAGGCAAATCAAGGGCTACTGCGTGCGGAAAGGGGGTGCGAGGTTCTACGCGGCGGCAACGAGGTCCAGCGAGTTCCACATGCAGGGGCGCGCCGGAGGCGATGGAGAGGGTGGACTTTTAAGAGGCATCTCCTGAGGGAAGTGCCAGGACGAGGAGGGGGCTATGATTGAGGGTGAAGAGACGTATGAAGTCGTCATCAGGATTCCGGTCAAAAACGGCCGCTTCGATTTCACCAAAGCCCGGGTGGAAGGCGGCGAAGAGATAAAACCGCCTTATACCCTGAAGGTCCAAGAGATGGTCAGCATCTCGATGCAGATAGGGGAAGGGAACTCGCACTATATTTACCTGCATTTTCCAGACTGCCGCTACGTCAAGATCCTGGTGCCTTGGGGCTGAGGAAAGATGTCCTGCCGTGGTGGCCCGCGAGTCTGCTCGGGGGAGTGACCGGCCTGGTTTCCATCTGGTGAAAATTGTCGGGTGAAACTCGCCTTCCGATCGTGAAATCCTCATTTCGGCCAATTTTGGCGATCATTTGGATGTTTGCGGATCCCTGTCTTGTGCGAATGAAAGCAGGGTGCACAACCTCGAGGGAAGGACTCCGGCCGCGTCCTGTTCGGACGCGGCCGGAGCGGAGGAGGAAGACCCATGTTGTGGGCCGGACGAAGGAACCAGGAGGAAGGTAGACGCCGTGTTCCTTCATGGCATGAGTTGAGTCGGCGTCGCTGGTACTGAAAAGCAAACTCCGTGCCACAGATAGCATTTCATCGAAAAGTTTGTATTCGCAATACGTTAGTGGATATCGGCCGTTTCGTCTTTTCTCCCCCGCCCTGTCGCCCATTCGGTTTTTGTTCCGCCGGTGTCGGGAAACGGCCGGTGATCCAGACCTGCCCCGCGATTTGCCGGGGCCGCAGGATGATGCGGCTCTGGTAGATTCGTGTAAGTGATTGTCGATAAACATATTTTCTTGGAAAGCGAGAAAAGCGGGAGGTTCGTTCCTTGCCTGCCCGGTATTTTGTGCTTGGATGCACAACCCCTGGTGCTCCGGCGGGATTTTTTACGGGGCAGGCAGAGGTCTTTCAGGTTTTTGTTGAAAAAGACCTCTCTTTTTGATTGAATGGCGCCCATCCAACCTTCTGTGAGTTCGAGGGCCTATCCTGAAGGGACGGGCGCAGCCGAACAGGAACGCAGCCGAGATCTGCAGCTGAAGACCTGAATCGGATGCGCGGTTTCCCCTTCGTCCAGTCACGAGTAGTGAACACCCCCGGCGGGATCCCGGCTTGATGATTGTCGAAGCCCTTCCGCCTTGTGCCAGCCGCAGGAGCCGCTCCTGCTCAGTCGGAGAAAGGATAGCCTGACTTGAAATTGCGCAGGGAAAGAATCGATCGAGGCATCAAGGCGCGTTCCGGCGATGTCTTTGCTCTCTCCTCCTGGCGGGAAATGTTCTATCTGGCGTTTCCCCGTCTGCTGCCCATTGTCGGATTCATCGTCTTGCCGCTGATTCTGGGCGTCTATTGGCAAAAGGTTCTCATCTCGGTGGCCGTCTTCGCTTTGTTGGCCATCAGCTGGGATATCCTGGCCCAGAGCGGCATGGTGTCTCTCGGACAGGCCCTCTTCTTCGGCATGGGGGCCTACGCCTCCGGGGTGCTGAACCACGCCTTCGGCCTGTCCCCGTTCATCGCGATCCCGATCGGGACGCTTCTGGGTGGGCTCATCTGTACGGTTCTTTTGCTGCCGGTCCTGCGCCTGCGGGGAATCTATTTCGCCATGGTCACCCTGATCATTCCCCTCATGCTGGTCAGGATCGTCGAGGCCACCAAGGTCTTCGGAGGGACCGAGGGGCTGAGCGGCCTCACGCCGCTGCCGAATGTCTGGGTGGAGGTCTACTGTGTCGTTGGCGCCCTTCTGGCGGCCCTTTTCGGGTTCCGCCGGCTGATGGACTCCGATTTCGGGCTGGTGCTGAGAGGGATCAACGACAACGACCGGTCGGTTATGAATGCCGGGATCGACGTCACATGGTTCAAGATCCAGTCCCTCTTCATGGCCGGCTGCATCGGGGCATTCGCCGGTGCCTTCACCACCCATGTCTACATGTTCGTCGGCATGCCCGTCTTCGCGCTCGATTACTCCATCCTGCCGATCGCAGCCGCCGTCGTGGGCGGACCCGGGAGCCTGGCCGGCGCGACGCTCGGTGCGTGCATCCTGGTCCCGCTCTCGGAGGTCCTGCGCGGCTTCGGAGGGCTCAGGATCATCCTGTACGGGGTCTTTCTGGTCGTTTTCATCGTTGCGCTCCCCGAGGGCCTCTTCCCTTATATCCAGCGCAAGTACCAGCAGTTCGAGCGCTGGGTGGAGGTGGACAAATGAGCGGAACCCCCATTTTGCAGGTGAGCGGTCTGACCAAGGCCTTCGGCGGCGTTCTGGCCCTCAACGCGGTGAGCTTCGATCTGATGGAAGGGGAGCTTCTGGGGGTGATCGGCCCCAACGGTTCCGGCAAGACCACCCTGGTCAACTGCATCAGCGGATTCGTGCGCCCCAGCTCCGGCAAGGTCCTTTACAAGGGCCAGGACATCACCCACTGGCGGCCGCACCGCATCGTGCGGCTGGGACTGGCGAGGACCTTCCAGATGGTGCGGCCCTTTTACCGTCTCCCGGCCTTCAAGAACATGATCATCCCCCTCTATTCTCCGAGGGTCAAGGGATTGGCGGGAGGGAAGTTCGGCGCGCGCGAGGCGGTGGCGCTCGATCTTCTGGAGGAGGTGGGCTTCGAGCGGGATTCGCACGTCGCTTACAAAGTGGCGAGCGTCCTGCCGCAGGGCTATCTGAAGCGGCTCGAGCTGGCCAAGGCGATTGCGCTTCAGCCCGATCTGATCATTCTGGACGAGCTCTTCTCCGGGTTGAGCCTCGCCGAGGTCGGGAGCATCGTACCGATCATCGAAAAGCTCCGCGGCGAGGGACGGTCGATCATCATGATCGAGCATCGTTTGAAGGAGCTCTTCAAGATCAGTGACCGCGTCATGGTGCTCAACTTCGGTATGAAGATCGCCGAAGGGCCGGCGGCTGAGGTGATGGAAAACGAAGAGGTCAAGCGGGCCTATCTGGGCTCCGAGGCCTGATGAGGGTGGATGATGCTGACGGTCCGTAATCTGATGGTGTTTTTCGAAAACGCACTGGCGTTGAACGATTTCGGCATGGAGGTCGAAAAGGGGGAGGTCGTGGGCGTGATCGGTTCCAACAGCGCCGGCAAAACCACGTTGATGAACACGCTCTCCGGCCTCATCATCGACATGCGCATCAAGGAGAAGCGCCGTGGCGGGGAACGGATCACCGTCTACGGCCACATTTCCTACAACGGCGAAGACATCACCGAGTTGCCGCCGAGTGAACGGGTGAAAAAGGGCATCGTGCTTTCGCGCGAGCGCCACCCGGTCTTCCCTGAGAGCACGGTCGTCGAAAACATGCGGATCGCCGGCTACCTGCGGAAAAGGGCCGAAATCCAGGAGACGATGGATTACGTCTTCAAGCTCTTCCCGGCGCTGGTGCATCTGAAGAGCCGCAAAGCCGGCTTTTTGAGCGGAGGGGAGCAGCAGATGCTCGCTGTGGGCATGGCCCTGGTGGTGCGTCCGGTGCTGCTGCTCCTGGACGAGCCGCTCCTCGGGCTGAGTCCGATGATGCAGCGGATCCTGATGGATGGCATCATCAGTCTGAACCGGGAATCGGGGATCACCATCGTCTTGAGCGAACAGTTCGCACGCCCGATTCTACCGTTGATCCACAGGGGCTATGTCATTGAAAACGGCATGTTGAGCATGGCAGGGACCGGGGCGGAGTTGATGGACAATCCGGAAGTCAAGGCTGCCTACTTCGGGGTTTGATCTGATGGGACAGAGAAACGGGCGCAACATCTTCGCGACGTTCGCCGCCATGGCCGAGAAGCAGGGGCGGAACGCCGCCGTCATTTACCTGGGGACGCGTTACAGCTATGCGCGGGTGAGGGACATGGCCGAGCGGTTCGCCGCTGCCTTGCAGGGCCTGGGCCTGGCGCCGGGGGACCGCGTCATGCTCTACCTGCCCAATTCCATCCAATGGGTGGTGGCCTGGCTCGGCATCCAGCGCGCCGGCGCGGCAGCGGTGCCGATCACGCCGATCTACACCCCTTACGACCTGCGTTACATCGCCAACGACAGCGGGACCGGAACGGTCGTTTGCGCCGACACGAACTTCGGCTACGTCACCCGCATCATGCCCGAGACGGGCATCCAACGGATCATCGTCGCCAAGATGGCTGATCTCCTGCCCTGGTGGAAACGCTCCTTCGGGTATCTGTTCGACGTCGTTCCGAAGGGAAAGACGGCGCAGGGACCGCATGTGTACGGTTTCAGACGCATGCTCTCCGGCCGTCCAGGGAAGGCCGCCGGAGAGGCGCTCCCGGCGCGCTCCGGCGCGGACACGGCCGAGATCCTTTACACGGGGGGTACGACCAAACACCCCAAGGGCGTGCCGATGTCGCATGAGCTTTTCCTCACGTCCGCCATGGAGCAGATCAAGGTCAGCGAGCCGCTCTTCCCTCCAGAGGAGAACGTCATCCTGGGCAATGCGCCCCTCTTTCACATCCTGGGACAGACCTGCAGCCTCGCGACCCTGCTGGTCGGCGGCTGCCTGATGCTTCAGCCGAAGGTCAATCTGGATGCCACGTTCGATGCGATCCAGCGTTTCAAGGCCCGGACGATGATCGGCGTTCCGGCCCTCTACCGCATGATCCTGGAGCACAACCGTCTCGACCAGTACGATCTCGGTTCGGTGGATTACTGGTACAGCGCAGGCGACGTGCTTCCGCTCGAGGTTGCGAAGCGCTGGCGCGAGCGGTTCGGCAAACCGATCTACCAAGGGTACGGATCCACGGAAACCTGCGGCGGGATCACGATGTGCCCGACCGACGTGGAGAATCCGCCGGGGAGCGTCGGTCGCGTCGTTCCCAGCAAGACCGTGCGCCTAGTCGATCCCGCTACGCTCGAAGAGGTGCCGACGGGGGAGCCGGGCGAACTCCTCGTCCATTCGGAGCATATGGTCAGGACCTACCTGAACAAGCCCGAAGAGACCGCCGAGTCCTTCATCGAGCGGGAAGGGCGGCTGTGGTATCGAACGGGCGACATCATGAAGATGGACGAGGAGGGCAACCTCTATTTCGTGGACCGCACCGTGGACACCATCAAACATAAGGGCTACCGCGTTTCGGCCTCCGAGATCGAGGCCGTGCTGCAGGAGCATCCTGCGGTGATCGGCTCCTGCGTCGTCGGCGTCCCCGACAAGAAGGTGGGCGAGCGGATCAAGGCCTTCGTGGTCCTCAAGGAGGACGTCAAAGGCATCACCGGCTATGATCTGATCAAGTTCTGCCGGGAAAAACTGGTGGATTACAAGGTCCCGCAGTATATCGAGTTCCGGGACATGCTGCCCAAGTCCAAGGTGGGAAAACTCTTGCGGCGGGAGGTTCGGAGCGAAGGACAGCGCAGAGCGGACGTCGGATGACGGGGCCCTGTTTGCGCGGGTTGAATGGTGAATCGAAAAAAGCGAGTTCTCGACGACAAACGGATCCTTGCCGTAGATGATGAACCCGATGTGCTCGAGGCCCTCGAGGAAGAACTGGAGGACTACGAGGGTCTCGTGTTGGACACGGCCAAGGACTTTCGGACCGGCTATAACCTGATCCGTTCATGGACCTATGACATCGTCATCCTCGACATCATGGGCGTCCGGGGTTTCGATCTGCTGAACGCGGCCGTGCAGCTGCATTTCCCGGTGGTGATGCTCACGGCGCACGCCCTCAATCCGGAGAGCCTCAGACAATCCATCGAGTTGGGGGCCAGGGCGTACATCCCAAAGGAAAACCTGGCTGAAATAACCCACTTTCTGGAGGATGTCCTGACCCTGGGCTATCAGCCGATGTGGCGCCGGGTCTTCGACCGCCTGGAGGGGATCTTCAACGCCTCCTTCGGACCCCTCTGGCAGAAGGACCAGAAAGTCTTGTGGGAACAGGTCCGATCGGGCCGCTACGAGTTGAAACCGGTGATCCTGAAAAAATAGCCGCAACACAGGCGACGGCCTGCATGGCGGCATGGCCCTGCGGTCGGATAGGGCCTCCTTGCGGCCTCACTCTCCTGGCGGGAGGCAGCCTTCGCGGTCGACCCTGCGCGGGTGCGGCTGCCTCCCCGGTCTATCTTGTCGTTTTAAGCCTTGGGCGCGGCGACCTCTCTGGCCGACTCGATCAGGACGGGCTTCAGCGGGACGTCCTGGTGCATTCCGCTCGATCCGGTGGGTACGGCTGCGATCTTGTCCACCACGTCCATCCCCTCCACGACCTTGCCGAAGACCGCGTACCCGAAATCCCGCTCGCCGTGATCCAGGAAATCGTTGTCGACCAGGTTGATGAAGAACTGGGCGGTGGCGCTGTCTTTGATCTGCGTCCTGGCCATGGCGAGGGTCCCACGGGTGTTCTTCAGACCGTTGTCGGCCTCGTTCTTGATGGGCGGCCGGGCGGGCTTCTCCTGCATCTTGGGGGTCATGCCCCCGCCCTGGATCATGAACCCGGGTATGACGCGGTGGAAGATGGTCCCGTTGTAAAAACCCGTTTTGACGTAGGTGAGAAAATTCTGCACGCTGACGGGCGCCTGTTCGGAAAAGAGTTCAATCTGGATGTCTCCTAAAGACGTTTTCAATACGACCATGCGGCCAGTCCTCCTTGTATTGCAATCGCGGATTGCAGGATGAGATGTTCACCCGAGCGGGGCCGTTTTAACCGGAAAAACGCCGTCGTGTTCTTGCGCTCCTTCCCGCCCGCCGTTTCAGGGCGAATGGGTCTTGAAGGCGGGCTCTCTGATCGCGGCGGGTTCCCCCGGTGATGTGCGCCCTCTCAGATGGCGCAGACACCATAACAGAACCCGGGGGCCGTTGCAACGGCAAGTGACTTGTCCCGGCTTTGCCTCGCCCGGGCGCCGGTGCAGACGTCACCGCCGGATTCGACCGGAATCGAGCCCGGCGCACGATGTGCCTGGGCATCGGAACAGATTTTCCGAAATAATGGGTAGTTTAGGATTTATATTGAAATCTTGGGCGCTGGAATGGTAAGAAACGGCCCCCATGACCGAACGTAAAGGATGCCTCCCTATGCCCTTCGTGTTTCCGCGCTACCAGGATATCGTTCCTGATTACCCGCTCTTCGAAGAGAAGCTCCGCAATCCGCTTCCCGTGCACCTCCGGGTGAACCAGTTGAAGGCCTCCCCAAGCGCGGTGCGCACAGCCCTCGAACGCAGAGGCGTCAGGCTGGTGCCTGCCATCGACGACGCCCACGGCTTGTTCACGGCGCAGGGTCTCGAGGCCCCTGGAAATCTCCTGGCCTATTATATGGGGCACATCCATCCTCAGGCGTTGACCTCGTGTCTCGCCTCCCTGGTGCTGCAGCCGTCGACGGGGCAGTGTGTGCTCGATCTGTGCGCCGCCCCGGGGGGTAAGACCGCCCATCTGGCTCAGCTGATGGGAAACCGGGGCCTGGTCGTCGCCAATGAGTTGTACGCGAGCCGCCAGGTCCCGCTGGGCCACACCCTGGCCCGCCTGGGGGTGGCCAATACGGTGGTGACAGGGTATCAGGCCCAGGAATTCCCGCTGCGGCAGCGTTTCGACCGCGTCCTTGCGGATGTTCCCTGCTCGGGCGAGGGACGTTTCAGGCGCGTCAAGGCCGGTTCGCACGCCCGCGGTTCGACCGGCAAGCCCTGGATGACGGACCTACAGCGCAAGATCATCCTGCGGGCCTATGACCTTCTGGAGGAAGGCGGGCGCCTCCTGTACGCCACCTGCACCTACAATCCCCTTGAAAACGAGGCGGTGGTCCAGTATCTTCTGGAGAACCGTGAGGCCCGCCTGCTCCCGATCCAGTCGGGTATCGCCGCGGAACCTGGTATACAAGAGTGGGAAGATGAACGCTACGACCGGCAATTGGCTATGGCCGCCCGATTCTATCCGCATCGGATCGATTCCGTGGGATTCTTCATGGCCCTTATCGGCAGACCCTGATGTCCGCCGAGCGCTGCTGGGATACTTGGATGAACGGTTCGGCATCCCGGCGGCGAGGTTCGATGAGTTCCTTCTGCTGGGGAGCCGCAGGAGCTGGTTTCTGCTGAGGAAATCGGGTGCACTGGCAGCGGCGGCGCGTCTGAAGATCGAGCAGGCCGGGTTGAAGGCCTTTCAGCAGGTGGGCGCGTTTGTCAAACCGACGACCCGGTTCATCCAGCTCTTCGGTCACCTGGCCACCCGGGCGAGGGTGGTGGTGGACCGTGAGATGCTGGCGCGACTGACCGCGGGAGAGCGGATCCCGGTGGATTCGGCGGCCGGCCAGGGTTACCTGATCCTCGAGTATGCGGAAGGCGGCATACTGGGGCTGGGGTTTCTGAAGGACGGACTCTTGCGGTCCCAACTGCCCAAAAAGGAGCTGCGCGTAAGGATGTTCGACTGAGCCGGCCGGCTCGGAAGGAAGAGGACATCCCTTTTCGATGCGTTTCAATGCCACTGACAAGGAGGACAACATGCTGAAAGACGGTGAAAAAGGAGCTATTCTTCAACGGGACAAGGAAACCTATGCGATCGCACCCCACCTGCCCTGCGGGGTCGTGTCGCCCGAGACGTTGCGCAAGATTGCCGATACGGCCGAGAAATTCAACTGCGCCGCCCTCAAGGTCACCAGTGCGGCCCGCATTGCCATGGTGGGGATCAAGGAAGAGGACATCGACCAGGTCTGGGCCGAACTCGGGATGGCGCCCGGCGCTGCGGTAGGCCTTTGTGTGCGGAGCGTCAAGGTCTGCCCCGGGACGGCCTTCTGCAAGCTGGCCCAGCAGGACAGCCTGGGTGTCGGCATGAAGCTCGATGAAATCTACCACGGCATGGAATTCCCGAGCAAAACGAAGATGGGTGTGAGCGGCTGCAATAACCAATGCGCCGAGAACTGCATCAAGGATGTCAGCCTTGTCGGAAAGAAGAGCGGCTGGACACTGATGGTGGGGGGCTGCGGGACCGGTAAACCCCGCCTGGCCGATGTCCTCGAGGAGGGCCTCAGCACGGAAGACGCCCTGAAGCGCATCGACAAGGTCTTGACCTACTACAAGGAAAACGCCAACAAAGGGGAGCGCGTCGGCAAGATGATCGACCGGATCGGGTTCGACGCCTTTCGCAGCGCTGTGATGGGGTAGCGATCCTCTGCACGGGCATCCTTTTGTTCCAGGAATCATCGGGTGTTCGGGGAGCCGTGGTTGCTGTGAGCAGGGGGCTGCGAATTTCGAGGAGCACGGGTGAAAAACGTCAAGGGTCCTATGGGGGATCGATGGGTGTTTTCACCTGTGTTCCCGGCATGGAGCGAGAAACCCCTTCTCGAGGGGACCGCAGGAGTCCTCTTCCGGTTTTTCAGCCAGGATGAACGGTTTTCCCGACCCGAAACGATTCTTCCGCGCCCTATGAATTACTCCCCCGGAGAAATGATCCTTCTGTCCACTGTTAGTTGGTCTCCATACGGAAATGATTTTCCGGTAGAACTCAGTTTCCAATCCGGAAATGAGGATTTTTCTTTACACGCTGCGCGTGCTCAGTCCCACCCCTGCGGGGCGGGTCCCGGTTTGGCCAATATCGAGGAAATCAAGCGTTTGCGCGGAGACGACCTGCAGGTCGCCGCACAGGCAAACGTGCAGATTGACGCCGAGATGGCTCAGAAGGACCCCTTCCGGTAAGAATCGAAATATCGGTTGACAGAGCGGGACCGATATTCGATAGTGGAACACGACCGCTGGTCGCCCCGCCTTCCATGAGAAGATCCGTTTTCGGCTTGCCCACCGTGTGAAAGGGGGATGAAATGAGGACACCTTTCTGGAAAAAGATCCTCAAACCGGCCATCTACATCACCGTGGGTATCCTTGTAGCCTTTCCGCTGTTCAGCATCACCTATTTTACCATGGTCCGCACATCGACACCGCAGTTCTGCGCCACGTGCCACGAGATCCGCTTCGCCTACAACACCTGGAAGACCTCCAGCCATGTCAACAACGGTCAGGGGTTCGTGGCCGACTGCATGGATTGCCACCTGCCGGCACCCCACCAGACCTTCGAATTCTTCTATGCCAAGACAGCGCACGGCATCAAGGACATCGTCGTCCATTTCATCCAGGACGAGTACGACCACGCCCTCAACCGTGAGAAGGCCTACGCGTCCTTCAAGAACGACCAGTGCCTCAAATGCCACCGTAACATTCTGTATCTTCCCGAGAAGCGCGGGGCCATGCTGGCCCATCGCTCGGTGATCTTTGCGCGGCCGGGATATGAAAAGCGATGCGTGGATTGCCACCGCGACCTGGTGCACAATCCGCGCCCGGTCTATGCGTATAAGCAGTTCGAAGAGGGATACAGAGGCCTGTGATGGCCATCCGTTCATCGAGGGTTCGTGCGGAAGCGCGGGTTTTGCGTCGGAAGACCCGGGGCGGCCGCCCCATTCATGCAGGGGAAGGGAGGGTTCGATGATGAAGAGATTCCGGTTGGTTGCGATGCTCTTCGGTGCCGCGGTGCTGCTCTTGGTGGCGGCGCCGCGCGCGGGGATCACCCAGGAGGAGGCCGTAAACGTTCCTAAGGTCAAGGCGTTCAGGATCGAACGGAGCATGTCGAAGGAGGCCGTTGCCTGCATCGAGTGCCACAAGCGGGAGCATCCCGGCATCTTTGCCGATTGGGCGGCGAGCCGGCACGCAGCCGCCAACATCACCTGCCTGGATTGCCACCAGGCCGAGTCCTTCGATCCTGATGTGAGCCGGGAGCACGAAAAGCAGTACCAGCGCTCCGAGCTGCCTTACGGGTCGCCTGAGTACAAGGTCCCTGTCGCCGCAGCCGTGACGCCCAAGGACTGCTCACGCTGCCACCCGGATGAAGCCAGACAGTACGGCATCAGCAAGCATGCCAACACCATCGAGATCATCTGGAAGATCGACTCCTGGCTCATGAAGGGCATGAACAGCGAATTCGAGCGGCTGAGCGGATGCTACACCTGCCATGGGACGGTGCTCAAGGTGAAGGAAGGGGATCTCGATCCCGACACCTGGCCGAATGTGGGCGTCGGGCGGATCAACCTGGACGGGAGCCGCGGCAGCTGCACGAGCTGCCACACGCGCCACCGCTTCTCGGTCATGGAGGCGCGTAAACCCGAGGCCTGCGGGCAGTGCCACCTCGGCCCGGATCACCCGCAGATCGAGATCTTCATGGAATCGAAACACGGGGACATTTACACCGCCTTCGGCGACACCTACAACTGGACCGCCGCCGCCGGCACCTGGACGGCCGGGGTGGATTACCGGGCCCCCACCTGCGCAGCCTGCCACATGTCGGGCTCGGGCTCTGTGCTGACCTCCCACGACGTGACCGAGCGGCTGGCGTGGGAGACCCAGGCGCCCTTGACCGTCCGGCCTCAGGATTTCGCGGCGTTCCCGGCGGCGACCAACTACCAGATCGAACGGGACAAGATGAAGGATGTCTGCAAGCAGTGCCACGCCCGGAGCTGGGTCGACGGACATTTCTCCAAGTTCGACCGCGTCGTCGAGGAATACAACACGGTCTACTACGAACCTGCCAAGAAGGTGTTCGACGAGCTGTATGAAAAACAGCTGCTGGACAAGAGCCGCTATTTCGACGAACGGCTCGAGGTGGACTTTTACGAGCTCTGGCACCACGAAGGCCGGAGGGCCCGTTTCGGAGCTGCCATGATGGCCCCGGACTACGCCTGGTGGCACGGGTTCTACGAGTGCAAGATCCGCTTCAACAACTTTATGGAAGAGGCGCGCCATCTGATCGAAAACAACCAGAAGGCCTATGTGGCGAAGGATTTCCCGAATGCGACGGGTTCTACGGAGGTGCCGCCCGAGGCTGCCCCGACAGGCCGTTAGCGTGCATCGGAGACCTCCCACCGACAGGGAAGTGTCTGTGGGAGGATGTTCGGTCCTTCGTCCGAAACCGGATTGAACCGCTCAAAGCCCCGCTCCCTGTTTTCTTGAGAGCGGGGCTTTCGTGTTCAGGGTGGGAAGATTCAGAGGCCGGGGCAGGGCGATGTTGCAGCGCCGCTGGGGAGTGAGGCCGGGATGTTCGGTCTATGGACGGGAGGCTCCTTCGCGGATGAGTGTGTGGGGAAATCGTTTCCCGGTTTTGTTCCACGGGGGGGAAACGGGCATGGGGTCATCTTGCCCCGTCGCGTGCAGGATCAAAGGGTGACCGTTTCCTTGAACCCGAAGGCGATGCTGTTGTCGAGGTAATAGATCAGGTCCGGTTTGAAGGCGTAAAACCGGACGCGGAAGCGCTCCGAGAAGGCATCCAGGTCGATGCGTTTGCCGGGAGTGAAAAACTCTCGTGTAAACGCGAATTTGCGCATGTAGGCCTGCAGCCCTTTGAAGGCCTTGAAACCTGCGCGGATATGGAAGATCCGCCCCGACATCTGAAGTCCGCGGATCCCTTGCCAGGAATCCGATTCGGCAAAAATGGCCGCCGCCGCCCCTTTGTCGGGCAGGGATTCCTGGATATGCCGCGATTCAGGGCTCGAGAAGAAATAGAAGGATCCCTCGAGACAGGCGTAGTAGACGGGAGCCGCCCATGGACCGCTGTCTCCGCCGGTGGCCAGGGTCATGGTGCTGCGGCTGCGGATCAGTTCTTCGGCCATCGCGGTGAGCTGTGCAGTGCCCGGAGCCTTCTGTTTTTCGTTCTTCATCGCTGGGCCTCCAACCGTTGAACCGTTTTCGGATAAAAGAGATTGGGTGTCAACCCGGAAATGCAGAATACCCGCTTCAGGGGGTCTCGATTCTGAGCGGGGCGGTATTTTTTCCAATGCCGCCGCCTGCTCCATTCGGCCTTTTCGGGGCGGTTCCCAATCTCCTCGCGCGCTGCGTGCGCCCGGTCCCATCGCTACGGGGCATTCTGATCGTCCAACCGCCTGCCGCATGATCCCGCGCCCGGTTCAACTCCTGGAGTGCCGAGTCCGTTCGGGCCGGTGGCGGGGCCTGGGGGATTGAAGCGGCAGGCATCCTGGAGCGCCCCCTGTTGCAGGATGGGGACAGGCTGCCTCCCCGGGCGGAAACCGGTTTTTGGTATCGGGAACCTTTGCGGGGTGGAGGATTGCTCCAGGACGGGGGATATATCGGAGGTGGCCCAGGTCTTTTCCGGTTCGATGACCCGCATCGTCTTCCATTTGCCCTGCAGGAACCGCAAGAGGAAGACGATGCCGAGCGAGGTCACGTAGAGCGTGGCCAGGATCCAGGCCGCCATGATGCCCCGCCCCAGGACGACGATCGTCACGTATGCGGGTCCGAGCAGGATGAGACCCGAGAAGGCGGCGATGATCAGCATGACGAAGCGCGTGTCGCCCGCCCCCTTGACGGCGGAGGCGAAGACGATGCTGAGCGTGTCGAAGATGGAGTAGAGGGCGACGAAGCGAAGGAGGATCACGGCCAGATGAAAGATGGCTTCGAAGGCCTGCGGGTCGTCCGCCGGTGCGAAAGGGGCGACGAAGACCTCCGGGATCAGGACATAGGCGGCCGCTATCGAGGCCATGTAGGCGAAGGTGATGTGGAACGCCGACCAGGTCGCCTTTTCGGCCAGCTCGGGGGCGTTCCTGCCGAGGTGCTGCCCGACCAGGACGGATACCGTGATCCCGCAGCCGATCATAGGCATGAAGGCAAGGGTGTTGATGTTGAAGGCGATGTTGGTGGCGGCCAGCGGCAGGGTGCCGAGCCTTCCCACGAGGAGGATGAAACCGGTGAAGCCGCTCATATCCAGGAAGAACTGCATCCCGGAAGGAAAGCCGAATCGCAGCAGCCGCCGCATCAGTGCCCCATCGGGCCGCCAGCCCTTCAGGGTATGGTAGCGGGTGTCGTTCGCCGCGCGCCAGGCGAGCAGGAGCATGACGACCAGGGAGAAGACGGCGGCCAGGACCGTGGCCAGTGCCGCGCCGCGCATCCCCATTTCGGGCAGGCCGGCCCTGCCGAAGATGAAGAGATAGTCCAGAATCAGGTTCAAGGCCGTCGAGGCCATGGTCACCCACATGATCGGCCAGGGACGCGCCACCCCGGAAAAAAAACCGGAGAGCGCATGGGTCGCAATGGCCGGGAACCCGCCGATGGAGAGGATGACGAAGTAATCGACCTCATTTTTCTGCACGGGCGCATCGTGCCCTACCAAGGCGAAGATGGACCCGGCGAGGGGGATCAGACAGAGCATGCAGAGGCCGCCGAACAGGGAGACATACATCCCCTGCCAGAGGACCGGCCCTATCTCACGGTGCCGGCCCGCGCCGTGATATTGTGCGACGAATGTGCTCACGTAGCTCACCGTGCCGATGAAGATGCTCAGGAGGGCGAAATTGAGCATGCCGGCCGGCATGGCGGCTGCGATGGCCTCGGGGGAGTACCAGGACAGAAACATCCGGTCCACGAAGTGCTGGATCGACCAGGCACCCGTACTCAGGATCAAAGGGATCGCGATCTTGAGGACCTCCCGGTATCCTCCGGGCTCCGACCATCTGGAACAAGAGACATTCACGCTGCTGGGACCTCTGATGGGCTTGCGGGCCGCGGTGCGGCGGACGGCGGTGACCCGGCCTCTCTCCGAAAAGGGTATTTGCGACCGCTACCGGCCTCGATCCGCCTCTTCGCGCATAAGGCGGCCTGCAGGCCGCCTCAGCGTGGATGCTTGATTTCCTCATTTCCGCCGAAAAGGGATCTCAGGAAGGAAACCGGGTCGTGCTGGATATTTGTTTCCGGAGGGCGAAGCCTATCATAAGGGCACCGGCCGGTGGATGGCAAGCCCGGAAATGGCGTTGACCCGCCCCGGTTCGTCGCACCGCAGCAGTCCGGATCCCGGCTGGACAAGACGGTGCAGCCGCACGCCGGAAGGATCCCGCGCCTGCCCATGCTGCGGCGTTGACTCGTTGAGGAAAGCCTGTTAAGCTGTGCGGCCTGCGGGACATCTCGGTTCCGCATCGAATGAGTCGGGTCGAACGGAGAGAATGACATGGGAGGGTTGAAAGACCTCGCTCGGGGGAGTGCCGTTCACCAGCGGCGGCTCGAGTTCAAGAGTTATCCGCTGGGGCAGGGCCGGGTTCTCGTCGAGGGGTCCCTCCGGGACGACCGGTTTCAGCCGGCTTTTCACTTCGACGGCGTCCAGGCGCCCGAAGGGGTGATCCACTGGATGATCGTGCGGATGATCGTCGAAGGCCGTCCTTTGACAATCACCGACATCGAGGCCGAGATGCCCGGTGTGCCGCACGAACTCTGCGCGGAGGCGATGGACTCGGTCGAACGGATGAAGGGAGTGGCCATCTCCGGGGGATACAGCCGGGAGGTCATCCGGTTGATGGGAGGAATAAGGGGGTGCAGCCACCTCACCCATCTCATGATCGCCATGGGGCCTGCAGCCCTGCACGGTTACTGGACGGATCAATCGCGTGAGCGGAGACCTCTGCCGAAGTCCCTCGGCGAGATCCCCGCCTTGAGGCAGCTGCGCAACAGCTGTTTCCTGTGGCGGGAGGACGGGCCGTTCATGGACAAGGTCAGACAGATCGTCGGGAAGATTGGAACGAAATGATCGCGGCCCGGCTGGCGTCCTGCGCCGGAAAGGCTTGGCGGCAGGATGTCGAAAATCCTTTGTGTGCAGGCTGTTGAAAAGCGGCCGGATGCAGGGTTCGCGAAATCCCGTGCAATGACGCACCTGCCTGCGCGCGGCAGGGGTGCGGGGTGAGCGCAACGCAGCAGACGGGCGTTTTTCAACAGCCTGTTCAACGATGGGGTGATCGGAAGGAGATCGTATGGGGTTTATACAGGGCTCGGCGAGCTTCACCCGTTATTGGGTGGAGGGTGCGGTTCCCAGGGAGATCATGGAGTCGCTGCCTCAGAGGGTCGGCCGGTACGCCTTTAGACCGTTTGCGGATGATTCCGACCAGGAGAAGTCGATGGGGTGGGTCAACATCATGGACCTGTTCGACAACGTTATGGGCGGACTCGACTATCTGAAGGAACCTTACCTGGCGCTCTCGCTCCGCCTGGACGTCCGCCGGGTGCCGGCCAGTGCCCTGAAGCAGTTCTGTCGGGAGGCGGAGGAGAAGGTCAAGGCGGCGGAGGAGATCGCCTTCCTGCCCCGTGAGCGCCGGATCGAGATCCGGGAATCGGTGAAGCGAAGCCTCCTGCACCGGTCGATCCCCAGGGCCAACGTCTACGACATGGTCTGGAGGCTGACGGACGGTATGGTGTTTTTCGGTGCCGTCAACGCGGCCCTCTGTGACGATTTTGCCGCACTTTTCTACCAGACCTTCGGTTTGACCCTCCAGGCCGTCTATCCGTATGCCCTCGCTGCGAGGATCCTCGAAAGAGAAAAACGCTCGCTGGGAGCCCTCGATGCCCTGACGCCCTGTCTCTTCACCGGGGGGAGGCAGCCTTCGGATTAGAGCACGGCGGGGCACGACCAACATTTCGGGATGGACGCGAGGTGACCGGATGAACGTTCTCGAACAGGCGAAGAAGACAGAGTTTCTGGGCCGGGAGTTTTTGCTGTGGCTGTGGTTCAGGAGTGAAACCGAGGGGGGTGTGATCGACACCCCGGAGCTCGGCGCGGTGGAGTTCGCCATCGAAGGAAAGGTGGTGCTTCAGTCCGAAGGGGACGAGGGCGTGGAGACCGTAACGTGTTCGGGCGAGAGGCCCGCCCTCCGTGAAGCGCGGTACGCCCTGACCCGGCAGAAGCAGGTGGTGCAGGCCATGATCAAGCTGGCTGCGGGCGACGAGCGCTGGTCTTTTCTTCTGGATTCCTGCTGGTTCAACGTCAAAGGCTACAAGGGGCCGAAGGTGGTGATGGACCGCAACGATGATCCGGACGGTCTGTTCTTCGAGAAGGTTCTTCTGCTGGAACGCTGCGCCAGGGCGCTGGACGCCCTTTTCGAGTATTTCGTTCTGCTGCGGATCTCCCCCGAATGGGAGGCGGAGGAGCGTCCTGCGATCTCGGCCTGGATCGAAGCGGGCGCTTGAAACGCCGGGTTGTGACGCCGATCGCCGATGGATACCATCGAGCGTCCTCCGAGAGCGATGCCACGCCGGTGCGGAGTGCGAAGGGCGTGCCGGCCGGGCTGCGCCGCCGCCAGGGCTATGGCCCGTGCAAATGGATGCGGGTAAAGGGGACGCCCGGGATGGGCACGGCTGCATCACGAAATGGTCCCTATGGATCTCGACTGGGAGGCAATGCACATGAATCGTTTTTTTCTGGCGGGATGGTTGATGGTGTTGTTGTCGGCTTTGTGTGTCCCGGCGGGGGCTGCCGGCCTCGAGTGGGAGGTTCGGGACGATGGGAAGCTGGAGGTGGAGCCGCTCGATCTTGCCGTGGCGCAGGACGGATCCTGGATGTTTGTCCTGGCCCCTGGTGAGATCCGTGTCCTCGATGCGAAGACGGGTGCCTCTGTTGCGCGGATCCCCATCGAAAGCGGATTCGACCGGATTGTGTATTCGGAAAGTGAGCAGACGCTGATCCTGACGAGCCGGGGTACTCGACGGCAGCTGCGGGTGGCCCTGGAAAAGGTGTATTCGTTCGATCTGTCCGGTCTCCCGATTCTGGGGGCCGAAGATGGGGCGGTGACGGTGACGGTCTTCAGCGATTACCAGTGCCCCTACTGTGCGCGGCTGGAGCCGCTCCTTCAGCAGGTTCAGGAGAAATACCCGGAGGAGGTCGGGATCGTGCACAAGAACCTGCCGCTTTCGAGCCACCGGTTCGCGGTTCCGGCCGCGCTCGCCGCCCTGGCGGCGAATGCGCAAGGCAGGTTCGAGCCCTTTCACAAGGCGTTGATGGCGTCCTACAGCACGATGAGCGAAGAGGTGATCACCCGGACCGCCGAAGCGGTGGGTCTGGATATGGAGCGCTTCCAGAGCGACCGCAAGAACCCGGCCTTTCAGGGGGTTCTCCGCAGGGACATGGAGGAAGGCCGGCAGGCCGGAGTGAGGGGGATCCCGGCTGTCTTCGTCAACGGAAAGCCGCTTCGCACTCTGACCCCCGAGAAGTTGATGGCTGCGGTCGAAAAAGAGCGGCAAAAGACGAGCCGGTAGGAAGGGGCGGACCCGACCTATGTCAAGCAGTTCCTCAGATACGACGAACAGAGAGAACCGCACTCGGCTTGCGGTCATCGGACTCGCGCTGGCTGTGGGGGCGGGCCTCATGGCCGTCAAATTCTACGCCTATCACCTGACCGGGTCTTCGGCCATCCTATCCGACGCGCTAGAATCCATCATCAATGTGGTGGCGAGCGCCTTCGCCCTCGGAAGCGTCATCCTGGCCCAAAAGCCGCCCGACGCCTCCCACCCTTACGGCCACGGCAAGATCGAGTATTTTTCCGCCGGGTTCGAAGGGGCCTTGATCATCGTTGCCGCTGTGGGAATCTTCGTGAGCGGCATATCCCACATCCTGGATCCCCGTCCGCTGCCGTGTCTCGAAAGCGGTCTTGTATTGCTGGCCGGGGCTGCGGTCGTCAACCTGGCCCTCGGTGCCGCGCTCCTCAAATACGGCAGAAAGACCGGTTCGCTGACTCTCATCGCGGATGGCAAGCACATCCTGACCGATGTCTACACCTCCGCCGCCGTGCTTCCCGGACTGCTGGTGGTCAGGTTCACCGGTCTCCTCTGGCTCGATGGGGTGGTCGCCTTCCTGGTGGGGGTGAATATCCTGGTCTCGGGGGGCGGTCTGGTGCGGCAGTCCTTTTCCGCCCTGATGGATGCCTCGGAGCCGAAGCTCCTGGACAGGATCTCGTCCGTCCTCGACGGTCGTCGCAAGGATCTGTGGATCGATATCCACCAGCTGCGGGCCTGGCGTTCCGGGAGTCTGATCCATATCGATCTCCACCTGATCCTGCCGAGAAATCTTTCGCTGGAAGAGGCACACCGCGAGGCCAAGGACCTGGAGGCCCTCCTTCAGGGGCACTTTTCGGGGCGTGCAAGCATCCTGATCCACATGGACCCTTGCATCGACGAGGACTGCCCGGTCTGCGTGAAGCACCTGTGCGAACTTCGAAGCCGCGCGGCGACGGGCCGTCCGAGATGGGAGCGGGAGCGTCTGGTGCGGAACGGGGCGTCAGCCGGGGAGGCAGAGATTGAAAACGGGCCGGTGGAGACAGGTGCCGGGGAGAGACGGTCTTCACGCAAGGGACCCGGCGATCCTGTACAGCCATTGGGAGAGGAGCAGCAGGGCGCCGATCAGGATCAGGGGGCCGGTAAGTCGTCCGGGGATCTGCAGAAGGCGTCCCCGGCTGAAGCGGCACCCGGAAAGAAGCGCCCCCCCGTTCCACAGTAAGAGGAGGATCGCCGCTCCATAAAACAGGCATGCGAGCGGTGCGTTGCGGAAGGCGAAGGCCCAATCCCCCTGCGCCATGGCCCAGAAGGAGCGGGTGTAGCCGCAGAAGGGGCAAGGAACACCCGTCCATTTCAGGAACAGGCAGGGGACTCCGGGAAGGCGTGAAATCGGCACGAAATGGGCCAGGGCGAGGGGAACCGCCCCGATAAGCGCCAGGGGCAGATGCCTTCCGGCGACATCCCACCAGGATGGAGGCCGATGGACCTCCACCAGGCGGCCCGAAGGCCCGAACAAGCGCCTCCAGTGTGTCAGCAGCCTTCCGAGATGGAACGGGTTCAATGACATCTTCATCTTCCAGGCTGCCAGGGCGCCCTGCAGACACCGCTTCTGGCCGAGTGGCCTTCCGCTGAGGGCGCGTCGGCTGTGCATTACCTCATCCGCGGTTTGCAGCCCGGGGAAAAATGCCCCTCTATGCGAGCCCGATGGCATCCTGGGCCCAGGGTGGATGCCTTTGCGCCGCGGCAGCGGAGGATGGCCGGAGCGCAGCAGAGCAGTGCTCTCCAATCCCCCGTCAAGCGGGATTTTCCGGATGGGGCTCCGGCGCCGGACCTGTCTCGATGATCTCGATCACCTCGGCGGTCTCCGCCTCGCTTTCCTTGAAGATATCCCGATAGGCTACGGTCAGGATGCAGATCTGGATAGGGACCGTGACCGCCAGGCCCAGGCCGCAGGCGATGGCCCCGAGGCTGCCGATGATGCCGGTCACGATCATGAGCCCGAGAAACTGCCAGAAGTTGGTCTTGACCGCCTGATAGCTCTCCTGGGAAGCCTGCCAGAAGTCCATCCCCCGGTCGACGATGAGGAGCAGCCCGAACATGAGGAAGGTCTGCATCGCGTAAACGCCGAACAGGGCGGCGAGCTGTCCGACGCACGGGATCAGCCCGACGATGACGGCGAGCATCAGCATGGCGATGCCCCACACCCCGACGAAAAGAAGCGAATTCAAGAAGAAATTGAAGCCCCGGAAGATCTCGCCCACGTCGGGGCGGGGTTCCCGCCCGTCGTGAAACGCGAGCACCATCAGAAAAAGCCCTGCCAGCATCGGGCCGGCCAGGATGCCCAGCGTCGCAGTCCCCAAAACCAAGGCGATCAGGGAGGCGAGGATGAGCGGTACGATGTTCTGCTTGTAGAGGGCGAAGCCTTTCTCGAACCATTCGCCGAATTTGACCGGGATTGGATCCATGCCGTTCCTCCTTATACGCTGCCGGTTTTCATCAGAATGGTTGCCATCCGGAAAAGTTCTTGTCGAAACGTTGCGGGGGCGCCCGGTCGTTCATGCGCCCTTCTCTGCGCGACTGTCCGCCAGGACGCTTTCGAGTGCGCCGATCTGTTCGCGGGTGTCTTTTTCCAAACGTTTCAACCGGCCGGCGAGGTGCTCCAGGTGCTCGGACCAGACGGCCGCGAGGGTTTCCGCCAGTCGGAGTCGCCGCTTGAGCCTTTCGTCCCGCCGCTTTTTATTGTAACGGCGATAGAATCGGATGGAAAGGAAAAGGTTGATCAAGGTGTAGCTCAGGAGGGCGGCGAGGCCTTTGGGGCTGAAGACGGCCTCGATCGCTGCCGCGACGAGCCCGACCGCGCCGCCGAGGCCGGGGTGCTCGAAAAAGGCCCGCCAGGCGGCGGCCCCCGTCAGAGCGATGAGGAGGCACAGGGTAAGGGCTGCGAAGGTCAGCATCTGCCCGGCCCGGAAGATCCGGAATGACGGCCTCCCGGCCTGTGCCGCAGCTTGTTCACCGACGGTGGCGAGGTCCGTTCCCAGCTGTTCGAATGCGCCTTCGAGGTCGAGTTTGGACTGGACATCCTCCCAAAGGCTCTGGGGGAGATTTGCACGCAGGAAGCGGCTGTGAAGGTTTTCTTCGAGCCACTGAAAGGGCCTTCTCAGGACGGCCGCCGTCCCTTCGGGCGGGAGCAGCACGGTTGGCCGGGCCTCGCCGCCGGCGGCGTTGCCGCCCCCCCGCCGCAGCGTCTGCAGGAGGAGGCCGATTCCGTAGCTCGGACCGACGAGGCCCGAGAGGTCTTCGGTCGGCTCTTCGGCCACCGTGGCCGTTTCGCTGATGAGCCATGCGGCCAGGGCCTCGCGCCCCGCCGCGGTCCAATGGGACCGTTTTTCCTCCACCCACTGGATGCCATTCGCGATCACCCCCGAGGCCTCTTCGAGGTGCAGCCGTTCGGTTTCGAATGGGGTCAGGAGCTGCTGAATCTCTGCGCTCAGGTTGGCCGCCTTGATGGCGGTGATGGTCTTGACGCGCTGCTGATCGATCAGGTGCCGGCGGAAGAAATCGAACTGGTTCCAGACGGCAGCCCCGCCGCTGCGCCGGGCGTCCTCCGCCGAGACGGCGAAGACGAGGGGGTCCGGGACCCCGTGTTTGGCGAGCAGTTCCTTGAAGCCGCTCAGAACCGGGGCAAGGCGGTCGGCGGCTGCCCCGCCGCCGGGCTCCACGAGCTGGTCCACCTTGTTCAGGACGAAGGCGAAGTATTCCCTGGCCTTGGGGACCTCATCCAGGAAGGCGTAAAACCGGCCGTCGGCGTATTTTTCGGGCGAGGCGACCCACACGAGGAGGTCGAGGTGCTCCAGAAAATCGACGACGTAACGGCGGTTTTCACCGCTCAGGCTGTCGAAGTCCGGCAGGTCGCACAGGAGAAGCGCCTGCATCGCGCCGGCCTCGTGGGTGATCTCCTTCCAGGGGATACGGCGGAGCTCCGCGGCGGGCGGCGGGTCCGCGTGGATGTGGCGGTAGATCAGCACCCGGTCCGTGTGGGGCCTCCGGTGGCTGCTCGACGCGATCTCGGATCCGGCGAGGGCGTTGAGGAGGGAGGACTTGCCGACACCGGTGCCGCCGATGAGGCCGACGGTCAGAAAACGCCCTTCGATCCGCTCGAGCCTCGCACGCAGGGCCTTTGAACGGGCCGCGAGGGACCGGCGCTCCCCGGGTGCAATCGAGAAAAGGGTGTCTTTTTCGAGGAGGCGGTCGATGCGGTCGAGTTCTTTCCGCACTTGGAAGCCGGGGTCTCGCATGTCAGTTCCTCACGGACGTTCTGTGCGGCCCTTCGCGCCGGCGCGGGGCCGCTGTTTCAGCCAGTGATCGAGGCGTTGCAGCGTTTCGGGAGGCGTCAGGGTCGCCGCGAGGCATCCCTCGTAACGCCTCCGCTGCTCGTCGATCACGGCGAGGAGTTCGCTTCGGTATCGGTCTGCCAGTTCGCGGGCGATCTTCTGGATCTCCTGGTAGGCGAAAAGCTCTGTCGTGCCCTTGGTCAGAAAGGGCGCGAGCGCGGAGTCGAGGACCGCGTCGACCATGGTGAAGCCCCCGCCGATGACGATTTCGACCGCAAGGAGGAGCGCCCCCCAGACGATCGAGGCGCTGTAGATGCCCCACTTCTTGCGCGTCGAGAGGTGTTCGGCCAGGTCGCGGAACCGCTCGTCTATCCAGACAAGCAGCGTTTCCTGGCCTTGCAGGACGCGGGCCTCGATCTCCGGCTCGGTCAAAGGCAGGTCTGGACTCCGCAGTGCGGTGCCAAGCGGGGTGTCCCGACCGACCGGGGCGAGTTCTTCCAGTACGCGGCGGTTCATCTGTGCCAGGGCGGCGGCCAGCGGGGAGCTGTCGGAGTATTTGCGCAGCTTCGCGAGGGCCTGCTTGTGGCGCGCCTCGCCCTTGTCCTTGCGGAAGCCGAGCAGTCGCAGGGGAAAGAGGATCGTTTCCTGGATCACCCGCCGGGGTTTGGCGAGGGGGTCGTAGCGGTTGAACAGCTTGCGGATTTCGATCCGGATGTATTCATCGCTCTGTGCCTTGAAGCGCTTTGCCTCTCCCTCCAGCAGGAGGTCCGCCGTCTCGCGGGCGAGCTGCTCGAGACTCTCCTGCCACTGGTCGGCGGCGGACGCCTCCGCCTGCAACAGGCCGAGCAGTCGCTGCGCGCTCCGGCGGCTGTGCTCCAGGCGGCGGTCCTGCTGGCGGCGCAGCCGCTCGCCGGATGAGGCCGGATCGAGCTCGGCGTGTAGGGACCGCATGGTGCGGCTTACGGCTTCCAGGGCGCTCAGCTCCGCCGCCGTATCCCCGGGAGCAGCCGGCAGAATCCGGATCAGGCCCCGGTCGCATGCGATCCCACGGCTTTCGAGGACCTTCAGGACGTCCTCTGCACCAAGGCCGCTGCGGACCTTGTTCAAGAGGAAGGCGGCCACCTTCCCATCCTGAAAGGCCTCGAACAGGGCATCGAGAGGTACTTCGTCCGCATATTTTTCCGGGCTGGCGACGAAGATGACCGCGTCGGCCAGGAGATAAAGATTGCGGGTGATCACCCGGTTGCCCTCCTCCACGCTGTCGACGTCGGGCGTGTCGACTATGGCGAGATGGGAGAGCGTTTTGCGGCGGTGGCTGATGATCGACAGGCGGCTTGGGGTCCCGGCCATGGGCTGGCGCAGGTCCTCTTCGGGGGAGGGCTCATCGGGTTCCAGCTCCGGGAAAGGGAAGCCTGTCCCGATGTTCGCATTGGCATGGGCATAGGCGATCGGACCGAAGGTTTTGGGCCTTTCGACGCCGGTCGCACTGAGCGCCCTGCCGCAGAAGAGATTGAAAAGGGTCGATTTGCCGGTGCCGGTGCCGCCGAGAAACATCACCCACGTCACCGGTGAGTTGGATTTGTAAGCGATCACCGCCAGTTGGCGCCCAAGGTCCTCCGCCATCCCCGGGATGGCGGCGCTTCCCTCGATGAGGCCTGGATGGCGGACGGCCTGGATGGCGGTGATCAGAGATTCCAATGATGTCGGCTCGAGATTTCTCGGGTTATGTGCCGGCCGGGCACGGGATCACAGGCGATGAGGCCGAGTGCGTCTCCGGGCATGCCCGGTGTACCCCGTCACGACACGGGATGACTTCACGGCTGCACATGTTGTTCGAGCCGCCTTTGGACGCGGTCTCGAAGGTCTTCTTCTTCTCGAACGACCTGTCGGCTGCACGTGCTGTTCGAGCCGCTCCCGGCCGAACGGGTGTCCGACTCGCCCAGGTGGGACCGGGCCGCGAAGACGGACCATCAAAAAGGCTTTTCCGGTTGGATACAATCCATTACACATACGAAGCTTGTATCATAGTCCACTGCGCGCCGGTTTCCAATCCGGAAATGCGGTTTTGAGGCTTTCCTTTCTCCGGTCGATCGGCTATCCTCCCAAAAACGGTGGCAAGGTTCTGGCGGCGCCTCTTGGCGGGCGCGGGGAGTCGAGGGTTTTTGACATGCAGGGAACATGCCGGGTGGATGTCCTCCTCTTCGACTATGGCGGTGTTCTGGCCGAGGAGGGATTCCGGGAAGGGCTCAAGGCGATTGCGCTGAAAAACGGCCTGGATCCCGATGCCTTTTTCCAGACTGCGTCCGAGTGGGTGCACGCGAGCGGGTATGTGACGGGGAAGGCGTCGGAGCAGACCTACTGGCGGCACCTCCGCCGCGAGACGGGCATCCAGGGCTCGGATGCCGATCTGCGTCGGGAGATCCTGGATCGTTTCGTCCTGCGGGACTGGATGGTGAGACTCGTCAGGGTCTTGAAAGAGGCCGGCGTGCGGTTGGCGATCCTGAGCGACCAGACCGACTGGCTGGTCCAACTCGACCGTCGTGATCGATTCTTCCAGTACTTCGAGGCCGTCTTCAACAGCTTTGTCGAGGGGCGCAGCAAGAGGGATTCGGCCCTGTTCGATCAGGTTGTGGGCCGTCTCGGCACAGCTCCTTCGGAGGTTCTCTTCATGGACGACAACCCTGGAAACATCGAGCGGGCCCGGAGCCGGGGGCTCGAGACCATCCTCTATCGGGACCGGAGGGCCTTTTTGGCCGACCTGGTCCGGTTTTGCCCTTTCCTGGAAGCCTCCGTTTCCTGAGCCATCACCTCACGATCCAACAAAAATGTTGTATTATCCCAATGTTTCCTACAATAATGCAGGCAAAAGAAAGCGCGGTTCAGACGTTTCCACCTATAGTTTGTTGAGATAACAGCTGTTTTTGCCTTTCGCTCCTTTTGGCATTGTGTTTGCTATATTAGAGGGCACCCGAGGACGTTGACCTGTTCGATGCAGGCTTGTAAAACTTTCGAATCCATATTGAAAAGCAAGAGGAGGAAAACACATGATTTGTCAGACGGAAGAAGATGTCAAAAGGATCGTCAAAGAGAAGAACATCAGCTTTATCCAGTTCTGGTTCACGGATGTCCTGGGGGTCCTCAAGAGTTTCGCCGTCACCCCTTCGGAGTTGGAGGAAGGTCTGAGCGAGGGCATGGGGTTCGACGGGTCGTCTATCGAGGGGTTTGCCCGCATCCAGGAAAGCGACATGATCGCGAAGCCGGATGTGACCACGTTCCAGCTGGTGCCCTGGCGCAGCGGCGACCGCCCGGTGGCCCGCATGTTCTGTGACGTGCTGAACCCGGACGGGACCCCTTACGAGGGCGACCCGCGCTATGTCCTGAAACGCCTTCTCAAGAAGGTGGCCGAAAAGGGGTATACCTTTTATGTGGGCCCCGAACTCGAGTATTTCTACTTCCGGAGCAACTGCGGCACGGAATGTCTGGATACAGGGGGGTATTTCGATTCACGTCCGATCGATATGGGGAGCGACCTCCGGCGCGAGACGATCTTCGCGCTGCAGGACATGGGGATCCAGGTCGAGTACAGCCACCACGAGGTGGCGCCGAGCCAGCACGAGATCGATCTGCGCTACGATGAAGGGCTGCGCATGGCGGACAAGACCATGACCTATCGCCTCGTCGTCAAGGAGGTTGCGAGGAAGAACGGGTTCTACGCGACCTTCATGCCCAAGCCCATCTTCGGGCAGAACGGGAGCGGCATGCATGTTCATCAGTCCCTTTTCAAGGGTGAGCGGAATGCCTTTTACGATCCGGGCGACCGCTACAACCTCTCGGATGTGGCCAGGCACTACATCGCCGGGATCATGCGCCACGCCCCGGAGATCACGGTTGTCACCAACCAGTGGGTCAACTCCTACAAACGGCTGGTCCCGGGCTACGAAGCGCCGGTCTACGTCGCCTGGGCGCGTCGGAACCGCTCGGCCATGATCCGGGTCCCCATGTACAAGCCAGGCAAAGAGGCGGCCACCCGCATCGAGTTCCGGTCTCCGGACCCGTCGTGCAATCCCTACCTGGCCTTCGCGGTCATGCTGGGCGCGGGGCTCGAGGGGATCGAGAACAAGTACGAGATGCCCGACCCGATCGAAGAGGACATCTTCGAGATGAACCCGGCGGAGCGCAAGGCCCACGGGATCACCGATCTGCCTGGAAACCTTTACGCCGCGACGCTCGAGGCGGAAAAGAGCCCCCTCGTCAAGAAGGTCCTTGGGGAGCACGTTTTCAATAAGTTCATCGAGAACAAGAAGATCGAGTGGGATATGTATCGGACGCACGTGAGCGCCTTCGAATTGGAGCGCTATCTCGCCAAGCTGTAGCCCACCAGCCCGAAGCCTGCCCTTTACCCCCTGGGCCGCGGGTCCTCACCCTGAAAAAGGCCTCCCCGGTCGAAACGGCCGGGGAGGCCTTTTTTCGGGATCCCCGCAGGCTTTCCGCCGCATAGGTCGTTCCTGGGCGGGGCGGTTCGGTTTCATGTCTCGGGGGGTGTTGGCGCCCCTGCAAAGGGGCGGCTGCCGGAGCGGCCGAGCCGTTTGCGCGGCTCTGCGCGATGTCCTGGAGCTATCCGTGTGTAGTGCTGTCCGGGAAAAACGGGCGGGTTTTCAGGGCGCGAATTTCTCCTCCAGGAGGCCTTTGACCTTTCGGGCATCCGCTTTTCCGCGGGTCTTGCGCATGACCTGTCCGATGAGGAAATCCATGGGCTTGCGGTTGCCGCGCAGGATCTGATCCACGATGTCCGGGTTCTCCTTCAGGACCTCGTTCAAAATGTCCGAGAGGGCGTCTTCGTCCTGGATCGGCTGGAGGTTCCGGGCGGCGATGATCTCGCCGGGTCTTCGGGAGGTGGCGAACATCTCCTCGAGGACCGTGCGGCCGATCGCGTCCGTGATCGTACCCTCCGCGATCAGGTCGATGAGCTCGGCAAAGGCCGCGTCCGGCACCGGGCAGGCCTCGATGGGCACAGAGGCGTCGTTCAGCAGCCTGAAGAGCTCCTTGATCAGCCAGGCCCCGAGGCGCCTGGCGTCCGCGCAGCGAGCGGCGGAGCGCTCGAAGTAGTCGCAGACGGCACGCTCCCGGGTGAGGATCAGCGCATCCTTGCGGGCGATCCCGTATTCCGCGATCACCCGTTCGATCTTCCGGTCGGGGAGCTCCGGCAAGGCACGGCGGACACCTTCGAGGAACGCGTCATCGATCTCCACCTCGACGAGGTCCGGGTCCGGGAAGTAGCGGTAGTCCGGCGCGTCTTCCTTGCTGCGCATGGGGAGGGTGATCCCTTTCTGCTCGTCGAAGAGACGGGTCTCCTGGTCGACCGCGCCGCCCGAACGCAGGATCTCAGCCTGCCGCCGGATCTCGTACTGGAGGGCGTCGGCGATGAAGCGGAAGGAGGACATGTTCTTGACCTCCGTGCGGTTGCCGAAGTGCGGCTGGCCTTTCCTCCGCAGGGAGACGTTCACGTCGCAGCGCAGCTGGCCCTTTTCCATGCTGCAGTCGCTGATGCCGATATAGCGCAGGACCTGGCGCAGCTTCTCGAGGTACTGCCGCGCCTCCGGGATCGAGCGCAGGGGGTTGCGCTCGTGGTCCCCGACGATCTCGAGGAGTGGCACGCTCGAGCGGTTGTAGTCCACGAGGCTGAAATCCGCCGCCTCGAACGAATCCGACGAATGGACCAGCTTTCCGGCGTCCTCTTCGAGGTGGATGCGTTTGATTCCCACGGGGTAAGGTTCGCCGTCGTCCCCGATGATCTCGAGGGTCCCGTCTTCACAGAAGGGCCTTTCGTATTGGGAGATCTGGTAGCCTTTGGGCAGGTCCGGGTAGAAGTAGTTCTTGCGGGCGAAGCGCGAGCGCCGGTTGATGGCGCACCCCAGGGCGACGCCGGCCCGGATTGCGAATTCCACGGCCCGCCGGTTCAGGACCGGGAGCGCACCTGGTTGGCCGGTGCAGACCGGGCAGCTGCAGTGGTTCGGGGCGGCGTCGTACCGGACCGGGCAGTCGCAGAAGAGCTTCGTCTCGGTCTTCAGTTCGACGTGCGTTTCAAAACAGATGATGGTCTCGAATTCCATGATCAGATCCGTCCCAAGAGCGTTTCGCAGGCATGCCCGAGGCGGAGGATGGTCGCCTCGTCGAAGGCCCTGCCGATGATCTGCAGCCCGACGGGGAGCCCGTCCACCCTTCCGCAGGGGATGCTCATCCCCGGCAGGCCCGAGAGGTTGAGCGACACCGTGTAGATATCCACCAGGTACATCTGGAGGGGGTCGTCGAGCTTTTCCCCCAGTTTGAAGGGCAGGCAAGGGGAGACCGGTGCCAGCATGCAGTCGACCCCTTCGAAGGCCGCGTCGAAATCCTGCTTGATAAGGGTGCGCGCCTCCTGCGCCTTACGGTAATAGGCATCGTAGTAGCCGGCCGAAAGGACATAGGTGCCGAGCATGATCCGCCGCTTGACCTCGCTCCCGAACCCCTGGCTGCGGGTGGCCGCGTACATCCCGAGAAGGTCCGTTTCCTCCTCGGAGCGGAAGCCGTACTTGACCCCGTCGTAGCGGGCGAGGTTGCTGCTCGCCTCCGCCGTGGCGATGAGGTAATAGGCGCTGATGGCGTAGCGGGCGTGGGGGAGGCTGACCTCCACGATGCGGGCGCCGTTTCGCTCGAGCAGGGAGGCGGCCCCGAGGACGCACTCCCGGATACGTGGATCGAGCCCCTCGACGAAGTATTCGCGCGGGAGGCCGATGCGCAGTCCGTCTACACCCGTTCCCAGCCCTGCCGTGAAATCGGGTACGGGGAGGGCGGCGCTCGTGGTGTCCAGGGGGTCGTGCCCGGCGATCGCATTCAAGACGAAGGCCGTGTCTTCGACGGTCCGTGCGAGCGCCCCCACCTGATCGAGGGACGAGGCATAGGCGATGAGGCCGAAGCGGGAGACGCGGCCGTAGGTGGGCTTGATTCCGACGCAGCCGCAGAAGGCCCCGGGCAGGCGGATGGAGCCCCCCGTGTCGGTGCCGAGGGCGATGACGGCCTCGCCGGCGGCCACTGCCGCCGCCGATCCGCCGCTCGACCCGCCGGCTACGAGACCCGTGTCGACCGGGTTGCGCGTCGGTCCGAAGACGCTGTTTTCGGTCGACGACCCCATCCCGAACTCGTCCAGGTTGGTCTTGCCGATGAGGACGGCGCCTTCGTCCATGACCCTGCGGAAGGCGGTCGCGTCATAGGTGGCCTTGAAGGCGTGCAGGATCCTGGAGGCGCAGGTGGTGCGGATGCCGCGGGTGCAAAGGATGTCCTTGACCGCCAGCGGGATGCCGTTCAACGCCGGGATCCGCCCCCCGCCCCGGAAGCGCTCGTCCGCCTCCTGCGCCTGCCGGAGCGCGCCTTCACGGTCGACGGTGATATAGGCGTTGATCTCCGCTTCCCGCTCGTCGATTCTCTGAAGCACGGAGCGGGTGATCTCGACGGAGGTCGTTTCGCCCGCCCTCAACATTCGGGCCAGTTCGCCCGCGCTGTGATCGCATAGTTCCATCGGTCAGCCTTCCAGGATCTTCGGGACCTTGAAGTAGTCCGCCTCGCGCATGGGCGCGTTTTGGAGGAGAGGTTCGATCTCCTTGCCTTCCCGCGGGACGTCTTCCCTCCAGACGTTCTTGAGATCGAGGACGTGGCTCATCGGCTCGACGTCCCGGGTGTCGAGCTCCTGAAGGGTCTCGAAGTGCTCGAGGACCGCGTTCAGGTCTTTCTGGAAGGCCCGGACCTCCGTGTCGTCGATCTTGAGGCGTGCCAGACGGGCCACGTGCCGGACCTCCCCCGTGCTGATCCGCTCGCTGCGGACGGCCGCCTTCGACGACTGGGCGGCGGCGGAATCCTTGGCGCCGCCGCCTGAGCCTGTGAGGCCGATGCCGAGCTCTTCCAGCTGCAGGGGATCGACGCCGGCCGGTGCGCGTGTCAACGGGCAGAAGGCGCTGCGGTTCTTGGGAAAGGCGATGATCTCCCGGATGTTAGGTTCCTTGAGGATCATGGCGATCACTCGGTCGAGGCCGAGCGCGAGCCCCGCGTGGGGCGGTGCGCCGAACTCGAGCGCGTTCAGGAAAAACCCGAACTTCCCTTCCGCCTCTTCGGGGCTCAGCTCGAGGGCCTCGAAGATCTTGCGCTGCACCGCCATGTCGTGGATGCGGATGCTGCCGCCCCCCAGTTCTTCGCCGTTCATGACAAGGTCATAGGCCCGCGAGTTGAGCCGCAGGCAGCCCTCGACGTCGCGGGGGTCGAAATCGGTCCGGTCAGGCATGGTGAACGGGTGGTGCTGGGAGCTGAGCCTCCCCTCCTTCCATTCGAAGAGCGGGAAGTCTGTCACCCACAAGGGCCGGAAGCGGTCCTGGGGGATCCGGTCGAGCCGCTGGGCGACGTGGAGCCTCAGCGCGGCGAGGACCTTGTGCGCCAGGTCCCGGTCTGTGTCGGCGATGAGCATCAGGACGTCGCCCTCGGCGGCCTGGAAGCGTGCGACCAGCCCGGCCTGCTCCTCCGGGCTGAAGAACTGGACGATGTTCGATTCGAGACGGCCGCCGGCGACCTTCATCCAGGTCATTCCCTTGCCCCCGAAGGCGGGGACGAGCTTCAGGGCGTATTCGTTCTGCAGGATGTTCTTGCTCAGGAGATCGGCGGCGCCCTTTACGCAGAAGCCCTTGATGAGGCCCCCTTCATCCCGGATGCGCCGGAATATGGCGTAGCCCGTCTCTTCGAAGAGATCGGTCAGGTCTTCGAAGGCCATGTCGAAGCGGAGGTCCGGCCGGTCGCTCCCGTAGCGCGACATGGCCTCCGCGTAGGTCATGCGGGGGAAGGGCCTCGGGAGGTCGATCGCGCCGACGGCGAAGATCCGACAGGTCAGCTCCTCGAGCATCTCGTAGATGAACTCCTCGTCGATGAAGGAGGCCTCGAGGTCGAGCTGGGTGAATTCCGGTTGACGGTTCGGGCGAAGGTCCTCGTCCCGGAAGCAGCGCGCGATCTGAAAGTACCGGTCCATCCCGCCGACCATCAGGAGCTGCTTGAAGAGCTGCGGAGACTGGGGGAGGGCGTAGAACTTCCCCTGGTGGGTGCGGCTCGGGACCAGAAAATCCCGGGCGCCCTCCGGTGTGCTGCGGGTGAGGAAGGGGGTCTCGATCTCGACGAAGCCGCGCTCGTCCAGGAAATCCCGGATGCAACGGATGATTCGATAACGCTGAATGAATCGGGCCTGGACCGTGGGACGGCGCAAGTCGAGGTAGCGGTACTGCAGCCGCAGCTCTTCGTCGACGCTTTCAGGGGACGACTTGAGCTCTTCCCCGAAGACCATGGCCTTTTCGGAGATCTGAAAGGGCAGCGTTCTGGACCGCGCAAAGAGCCTGAGCCGCGAGGCATACACCTCGACCCGGCCGGTCGCAAGGTTTGGATTCTCGGTGCCGGGCTCACGGAGATGCACCACGCCTTCGATCTCGACGACGTACTCCTCTTTGAGGCGCGTGGCCTCGAGGTAGAGATCCGCCCCGGTCTGCGGGTTGAAAACGACCTGTACGATCCCGCGGATGTCTCTCAGATGGATGAAGAGAAGGTTCCCGTGGTCGCGGACGGCGTCCACCCAGCCCATGAGGACGACGGCGGCGCCGGCCTGCTCCCCGCTGACCTCACCGCAGTAGGTTCTGTTTTTCCATTGCATCGAACGCACCCATCGTTTTTCCGTTTTCCCGGATTCCTGCCCAATCCGTTCTGGACGGATCGAAATTTCATAGTATATTATCACAGACTCTGCCGATCAAGCTTTTCATTCGGGAAGCCCTGCTTTCGAAGCGCCGGTGTTATGGGACATTTTTGTAGAGGACGATGGAAACGTGATACAAAAATGTTTTCTTTTTGGCAAGTGTTTTAAGTGAGCTTGCTTTAAGCGGTTATTATAATGCGAGAATCATTTCCTGCGACGGACTGGCACTATTGTTGCTAGCCTTGTATGCCGGAATCAAACTGAATTTGGTTTCCCATCCGGAAATGGTCTTTTTTGGCCAATCTCGGCGTCAATCCGCACGTTTGCTTGTGCGGCGACCTGGAGGCCGCCTCCGCGCAAACGGTTGATTTCCTTGATATTGGCCAAACCGGGACCCGCCGCGAAGCGGTGGGACTGAGCACGCGTAGCGTGTAAAGAAAAATCCTCCTTTCCGGATTGGAAACCGGGTTTTGCCGGGAAATCATTTCCGGATGGGATCGAATTGGAATCCCGGTGAGACGCTTCACCGCCGGCATCGAGGGCGGGGAGCCCCCTGCGCGGTGCGGCACCGGGCAGGGATATGGCATCATCGTGGCCCGTGCCGGTTTCGAAGAAGACCGGAGGGGCCTCCCAGCGAAGACGAGAGGATCATAAAAGGTGTCGAACGGACGGACATTCAGCGGTTTTCCAGCGCCGCAGGGATTGTACGACCCCGCCTGCGAACATGACAGCTGCGGCGTGGGTTTTGTCGTGAACATCGACGGCCGCCCCGACCACGGGATCGTCGAAAAGGGGATACGGGTCCTGAAGAACCTGGAGCATCGCGGGGCGATCGGGGGGGATCTGACCACCGGGGACGGCGCGGGGATCCTGTTCCAGTTGCCTGACGGCTTTTTCCGGCAGCGGTGCAGCGACCTCGGCATCGTGCTGCCGCAGTGCGGGAGCTACGGGGTCGGGATGTTTTTCCTGCCGCCGGAAGCGGATGTCCGCGAACGGCTCATGGAGATGGCGGAGCGCAAGATCGTGCACGAAGGCCTGCGTTTTCTGGGCTGGCGTGCAGTCCCGGTCCAGAGCGGGTCCATTGCCGGTCAGGCGAGGGCGCAGCAGCCCTGCATCATGCAGTGCTTCGCTGCGGGGGAGGCCTCGGACCCGGCGGCCCTCGACCGCCGCCTGTATCTCGTTCGCAGGGAGATGGAGCAGGCGGCCTCAGAGTGGCCCGGGGACGAGTCCGTCTTCTATGTGCCGAGCTTTTCCTGCCGGACGATCGTTTACAAGGGGCTCCTGACGGGTCCGCAGCTGCCCCTTTTCTACCCGGATCTCCTCGAGGAAGATCTGGTGAGCGCCCTCGCGGTGATCCATCAGCGCTACAGCACCAACACCTTCCCTTCCTGGGAACTGGCGCAGCCCTTCCGCCACCTGGCGCACAACGGGGAGATCAACACCCTCCGAGGGAACCTGAATCTCTGGCGTTCCCGTGAATCCTCGTTCCGCTCACCCCTCTTCGGAAATGATATCAAGCGGCTCCTGCCCGTGATCGACCCGAGGGGCAGCGATTCGGCCTGCCTGGACAACGCCCTGGAATTCCTCTACAAGTGCGGCCGCTCCCTGCCGCACGCCATGCTGATGCTGATCCCCGAGGCCTGGGGGACGAAATACCCCCTGGGGCCGGACCAGAAGGGCTTTTTCGAGTACCACGCCGGCCTCATGGAGCCCTGGGACGGCCCGGCGGCGGTCGCCTTCAGCGACGGGTCGCAGGTGGGGGCCATGCTCGACCGCAACGGCTTGAGGCCTGCGCGCTACACCATCACCCGGGACGGGTTCATGGCCTTCGCCTCGGAGGCGGGGGTCCTCGACTTCGACCCGGGGGAGATCGCCGAGAAGGGCGCCCTCAGGCCGGGGCAGATGATCCTGGCGGATTTCGCGAAGAAGCGGGTCCTCAAGAATGGTGAGATCAAGACCCTGGCGGCGCGCGCCCAGCCCTACCGGCGGTGGGTCGAAGAGAACCGGATCGCGGTCCGGGGGTTCTACGGGACGGTTTCGCCGGTGAAGCCGGACCGGGAGACCCTCCTCTACCGGCAGAAACGCTTCGGCTACACCCGGGAGGACATCCACACCCTGATGGGCTTCATGGCCGCCAAGGGGCAGGAGCCGGTCGGGTCCATGGGGGCCGATTCCCCGCTGGCGGTCTTTTCGGAAAAACCCCAGCTCCTGTACAACTACTTCAAGCAGCTCTTCGCCCAGGTGACCAATCCGGCCATCGACCCGGTCCGGGAAGAGCTGGTCATGTCGCTCATGACCTTCATCGGCAACCCGGGGAACATCCTGCAGGAGGTGCCGCAGAACGCCCACTTGATCAAGCTGCAGCACCCGATCCTGGCGAACGAGGACCTCCAGCGCATCCGGGACCTGCAGGTGGGCCGCTTCCAGGCCGTCACGATCCCGATCGGGTTCCCTGCCGGGGGCAGCGGAAAAGTCCTCGAGATGGCCCTGGAGGCGCTCTGCGACCGGTGCGCGGAGGCGATTCGGCACGGCACGTCCCTGCTGATCCTGAGCGACAGGGGGCTCTGCGGCGATGATGTTCCTATCCCGGCCCTTCTCGCGGCCTCGGCGGTCAACCGCTGCCTGGTCGAAAAGGGGCTGCGGACCGGTGCGGGCCTGATCCTCGAAACGGGCGAGGCGCGCGAGGTCATGCACATGGCGTTGCTTCTCGGCTACGGGGCCACTGCGGTCAACCCGTATCTGGCCTTCGAGACCGTGGCGGACCTCTCGCTGAGGGGCCAGCTGGAGGCCCCCGTCGGGGTCTCCGTGGCCCTCGATAACTACATCAAGGCGCTCTGCAAGGGACTGCTCAAGATCATGTCCAAGATGGGGATCGCGGTCCTGCGGAGCTACAGGAGCGCACAGGTCTTCGAGGCGGTCGGGATCGATGCGGCGGTGGTGGACCGGTATTTCACCGGCACGGCCTCGCGCGTCGGCGGCGTCGGCCTGGACGAGATCGCCGAGGAGGCGAACGCGCGCCACCGAGCGGCGCATGAGGCGGATCGGGTCATCCCGATCCTGCCGTCGGGTGGGTTCTACAAATTGAGGCTCGACGGGGAGCGGCATCTTCTCGCGCCGGGGGCTATCACCGCGCTGCAGCGGGCCGTCCGGGAAGACGACTCGGCCTTTTACCGCGAGTACGCCGCCCTCATCAACGAGCAGAACGAGCGGGTTTGCACGTTGCGGGGGATGTTCCGCTTTCGGGAGACGCCTGAGCCTGTGCCTGTGTCCGAAGTGGAGCCGGTGGAAGCGATCGTCAGGCGCTTCGTCACCGGCGCGATGTCGTTCGGGTCGATCAGCCGCGAGGCCCATGAAGCGATCGCCATTGCCATGAACCGGCTCGGGGCTATGAGCAACAGCGGCGAGGGCGGGGAAGACCCGGCGCGCTATCAGCCGCTGCCGAATGGCGACAGCCGCTCGAGCGCGGTCAAACAGGTGGCGAGCGGGCGGTTCGGGGTCACCGCCGAGTACCTCGTGAATGCGCGGGAGATCCAGATCAAGGTGGCCCAGGGCGCCAAACCGGGCGAAGGCGGGCAGCTGCCGGGGCACAAGGTGAACGCGGAGATCGCGCGGGTGCGTTATTCGACGCCCGGCGTCACCCTGATCTCGCCGCCGCCCCATCACGACATCTACTCGATCGAGGACCTCTCCCAGCTCATCTTCGACCTGAAGAACGTGAACCCCCGGGCCCGGATCTCCGTCAAGCTCGTGAGCGAGATCGGGGTGGGGACCGTCGCCGCGGGCGTAGCCAAGGCCCACGCCGACATGGTGCTCATCAGCGGCTACGACGGCGGGACGGGGGCCTCGCCCCTTTCCTCCATCCGGCATGCCGGCGCGCCTTGGGAACTCGGCCTCGCGGACACCCAGCAGACCCTCGTCCTGAACGGCCTGCGCGGGCGGATCCGCGTCCAGACGGACGGCCAGATGAAGACGGGCCGGGACGTCGTGATCGCCGCCCTCCTGGGGGCGGAGGAATACGGGTTTGCGACTATCGCCCTGGTGGTGATGGGCTGCGTGATGATGCGCAAGTGCCACAACAACACCTGCCCGGTGGGGATCGCCACCCAGGATCCGGAGCTGCGTCGGCGCTTTGCAGGTCGCCCCGAGCACCTGACCCGCTACTTCACCTTCCTCGCCGAAGAGGTCCGTGAATACATGGCCCGGCTCGGGTTCCGCACGATGGACGAGATGATCGGACGGTCCGATCTCCTCGATATGAACCACGCCATGGGATTCTGGAAGGCGCGCGGCCTCGACTTTTCACGGATCTTCTACCGTCCGCCCGATGACGGCACGACCGCTTACCGGTGCGTCGAGGCCCAGAAGCACCCGATCGAGGACGTCCTCGACCGCCGGCTGATCGCGGAGTGCGCCCCGGCCCTGGAGCAGGGCCAACCGGTGGCGTTGAACCTTCCCATCCGGAACGTCGATCGGACCGCGGGGGCGATGCTCTCGGGCGAGATCGCGGGGCGGTACGGGAATGCGGGCCTTCCGGAGGACACTATCCGCTGCCGCTTCACGGGCGCGGCCGGTCAGAGCTTCGGCGCCTTCGGGGCGCGGGGCCTGACCCTGATCCTCGAGGGGGAGGCGAACGACTACCTGGGCAAAGGGCTCTCCGGGGGGCGGATCATCGTCAAACCCTTCCCGGGTGCCGGCTTCGACCCCTCGCACAACATCGTCGCCGGGAACGTCATCCTCTACGGGGCCACCGGGGGCGAGGTCTTCATCCACGGCCGGGCCGGGGAGCGGTTCGCCATCCGGAACAGCGGCGCCCTGGCGGTGGTCGAGGGGGTGGGGGACCATGGCTGCGAATACATGACCGGCGGCCGCGTAGTGGTCCTCGGGGAGACCGGTATCAATTTCGCGGCGGGCATGAGCGGCGGGATCGCCTATGTCTACGATCCGGAGCGCCGCTTCGACCACCGCTGCAATCTTGACATGGTGGACCTCGAACTGATGGTCGAACCGGAGGACGTCCGGGAGCTGAAGCGGCTGATCGAACGGCACGCCGAGGCCACCGGGAGCGCCAGGGCGGCCGCCATCCTGGAGGATTGGGAGGCGTGCCTGCCCTTCTTCGTCAAGGTCTTTCCCATGGAGTACCGCCGGGTGCTCGGGAAGATGACCAAAGAGGACGAGGCGACGGAGCGCGAGGAGGTGCAACATGGGTAAAGTGACGGGTTTTCTGGAATATCCGCGCCGGGAACCGGGCTATCGGCCGGTGGCGGAGCGGTTGAGGGATTACCGGGCGGTCGAGCAGCAGCTCTCTCACGTAGAGGTGCAGCGCCAGGCCGCGCGCTGCATGGACTGCGGTACCCCCTTCTGCCATGCCTTCGGGTGCCCGCTCGGCAACATCATCCCCGAGTGGAACGATTGGGTCTACCGCGGGCTGTACCATGAGGCGCTCGAGATCCTGCTCGCGACGAACAATTTCCCGGAGTTCACAGGCCGCGTGTGCCCGGCGCCTTGCGAGGCCGCCTGCGTGGCAGGGATCGGCGGGGACCCGGTCGCCATCCGCCACATCGAGCTCACGGTGATCGAAAAGGGCTTCGAGGCCGACTGGATCCACCCGCTGCATCCCCCTGTCCGCCGCCGGGAGCGCGTGGCGGTCATCGGGGCCGGGCCGGCGGGCCTGGCGGTCGCCGACACCCTCAACCAGAGCGGCTACCCGGTCACGGTGTTCGACAGCGCCCGGCGCCCGGGCGGTCTCCTGCGCTACGGCATTCCGGATTTCAAGCTCGAGAAGTGGGTCGTCGACCGGCGCATCGCCCTGATGGAAAAGGAGGGGGTCGTCTTCGAGCCCGGCGTCCGGGTCGGCGAGGATCTGTCCTACCATTACCTGCGGGACCGGTACCACGCCGTCTGCCTCGCCTGCGGGGCCCGCGCCCCCAGGGATTTGAAGGTGCCCGGGCGCGATTTGAAGGGGGTCTATTTCGCGATGGACTATCTGACGGAGCAGAACCGGCGCGTCTCGGGCGAACTCTCGCCGTCTTCGGCCGGCATCCGCGCCGAGGGGAAGCGCGTGGTGGTGATCGGCGGGGGAGACACGGGCTCGGATTGCGTCGGCACCGCCCTCCGCCAGGGGGCCCGGAGTGTGCTGCAGTTCGAGATCCTGCCCAAACCCCCCCGGGAGCGCCCGGGATCCACCCCTTGGCCTCTGTGGCCTCATATTTTGCGCGAGAGCCATGCCCACAAGGAGGGCTGCGAGCGGCGCTGGTCGGTGACGACCCGGGCCTTCACTGGGCGGGACGGGGTGCTGACCGGCCTGCAGTGCGCGGAGGTCGTCTGGGAGAGCGCAGAAGAGGGCCGCCCGCCCGTCCCCCGGGAGGTCCCCGGTACGGCCTTCGAGGTCGAGGCGGACCTCGTTTTTCTGTCCATGGGGTTTCTCGGCCCCAGGGAGAACCGCATGCTGGAGGAACTGGGCGTTGCGCGCGATGCCCGGGGAAATGTCTGCGCGGACGCGCACCACATGACCTCGGTCGACGGCCTGTTCGTGGCGGGGGACATGCGCCAGGGGCAGTCCCTGGTGGTGCGGGCGATCGCCGACGGCCGGAGGGCCGCAGAGGGGATCATGGCTTATCTGAAGCGGTGCGGATGTTGAGGTCCTTCTTCAGGGTCCGGCGCGGAACGGCTTCAGGTACCAGTCGAGCGGGTTCAGGAGCGTGAAGCCCAGGGCCTCGAGCCGTCGCTTGATGCGGATGGTGTTGTTGGTGAAGAGATAGGGGAAAAAGGCCCGTTTGCCTTGCTCCCAATCCCGCGCCACCAGGACGCTGCCAAGGCGGATGCCCTCTTCGGTGACGGCGTCCACGATCCGCTTCATCTGACCGGGGTGTTCGTCGGCCAGGACGCACAGGAGCGTCCCGGGCTCGTTGAGCCCCAGGACCTCCTCGAAGGCCCGCAGCATGTCTCTGAGGGAGATGATCCCGATGACCCTGCGGTGTTCGTCGACGACCGGCAGGGTGCCCACATGGGCCCTCAAGATGAGGATCAGCGCGTCCTGGAGCGTGTGCACGGGGGCCACGGTCACAGGGTCCCTGGTCATCAGATCCTTCACCCGCACCGCTGCGATCCGCTCCCGTTCCCTCCGGGCCTCCTCCGGCGCCAGGAGCCCCGAGGGGAGGGCGCTCCGAAGGTCGCGGTCGGTCACGATGCCGAGCAGGACGCCGTCCTCCCCCACCACGGGAAGCGAGGGAACCCCGTGCGTCTTCATGGCTTCCCGGGCCTCGAGCAGGCCGGCCTCCGGGCCGATGGTGATGACCTTGCGGGTCATGGACCGTTCGATGAACATGTGCTCTCCCTCCTGATCGCGGGGTTGGACACCTCGGCCCCATCCCCCTTGACTCCGGCCTTCCCCGAAAAGGGCATGCCGCTGTCGTCACCCTGTTTCTGAAGCCTGCGCATTTCCGGAGGCGGTTCAGGCGGCGGACCGCTCCACCCCCAGAAGGATCTCGAGGTGGTTCCGGGTCAGCTCCGGCAGACGCTCCAGGCAATACCCGCCTTCGAGGACCGAGACCAGCCTCCCGCCGGCGTGGCGTTCGGCCAGGTCCGTGATTTTTTCCATCACCCATGAAAATCCTGCGGTCGACAGCTGGATGTTGGACATGTCGTCCTCCGCATGGGCGTCGAAGCCGGTCGATACCAGGATGAATTCCGGCTCGAACCGGTCGAAGGCCGGGATGAGGTCCTTTTCGAAGGCGTGCCGGTAGGCATCATCCCCTTCTCCGGGGAGAATCGGCGAGTTCAGGGTGAAGCCCAGGCCCTGTCCGGTCCCCCTCTCGAACTCGCGGCCCGTGCCGGGATAGGCGAAGGTCGGGTGTTCGTGGATGGAGTAGAAGAAGACGCCGGGGTCCTTCTCGAAGATGTGCTGGGTGCCGTTGCCGTGGTGGACGTCGAAATCGACGATGCCGATCCGCTGGAGGCCCCACGCCGTCTGAAGGTATCTGGCGGCGATGGCGATATTGTTCAGGAAGCAGAAGCCCATCGCCCGGTCTTCCTCGGCGTGATGGCCCGGCGGCCGGACCGCGCAGAAGGCGTTGTCGATCTCCCTTTCCATGACCATACGCACGGCCTCGAGCACCCCGCCGACGGCGAGCATGGCGGTGGCGAAGGTCTCCTCGCAGATCTGGTTGTCGGGGTGGTCCATCTCCGAGCGCCCCATGAGGCAGATCTCCTCGAAGCGGCGGATGTGGGCGATGCTGTGGACGGCCTCCACCCGGTGCGGATCCGGGGAAAGGGCGGCGATTGGCACCAGGCGCCCGAGCAGTCCGTTTTGCCTCGCCGCCCTGTGGATCACCTCCAGGCGCTCCGGTGCCTCCGGGTGGAAAGGGCCCGTGCGGTGGAGCAGGAAACGCTCGTCATAGAGGAAACCCGTTTTTTTCATAGCCTGTCGGGGTGGACTCCCGGTTTCCGATCGTTTGTTTCAGCCGGGACTTCCCTCCCTCAGCCGGCCTTCTTGGGGTGGGGCCCGTAGCCGATGGTTACGAGGGAGTTCCGGATTTCGTCCAGGATGACAGGGTCGTCGATGGTCGAGGGGACCGCGACCGCCTCCCCGTCGGCGAGCTTGCGCATCGTGCCCCGCAGGATCTTTCCGGAGCGCGTTTTCGGCAGGCGTTTGACCACCACCGCCTTCTTGAACGAGGCTACTGCGCCGATCTCTTCGCGGACCATCCGGACGACCTCGGCGATGATCTCCTCGTGCGGGCGGTCCACGCCGCTCTTCAGGACGATCATGCCGACCGGAACCTGCCCCTTCAGGTCGTCGGCGGCGCCTACCACGGCGCACTCCGCCACGTCCGGGTGCCTGGAGAGGACCTCCTCCATGCCGCCGGTGGAAAGCCGGTGCCCCGCCACGTTCAACACATCGTCCACCCGCCCCATGACGAAGACATACCCGTCCTCGTCCATGTAGCCTCCGTCGCCTGTCAGATAGTAGCCCGGGTAGGGCTTCATGTAGGAGTTCAGGAAGCGTTCGTCATCCTTCCAGAGGGTCGGCAGGTTGCTCGGCGGAAGAGGCAGTTTCACGACGATCATCCCGTTTTCGTTGGGTCCGAGTTCCTTGGCCGTCGTGGGGTCCAGGATTTTCAGGTTGTAGCCGGGCATCGGCTTGGTCGCCGACCCGGGCTTGACGGGAAAGGTCTCGAGCCCCAGGAAGTTGCCTGCGATCGCCCACCCCGTCTCGGTCTGCCACCAGTGGTCGATGACGGGCCGCTGCAGCAGCCGGCTCGCCCAATGGTAGGTGTCGGGGTCGGTCCGCTCCCCGGCGAGGAAAAGGGCCTCGAACCGGCTGAGGTCGTAGGGCTTCAGGAAGGCCCCCTGGGCGTCTTCGCGCTTGATGGCGCGGATGGCGGTGGGGGCCGTAAAAAGCGTCTTGACCCCATGTTCGGAGACCACGCGCCAGAAGGCGCCGGGGTCCGGCGTCCCGACCGGCTTCCCTTCGTAGACGATGGTGGTGGCCCCCACGAAAAGAGGCGCATAAACGATATAGGAGTGGCCGACGACCCACCCGACGTCGGATGCGGCCCAATAGACATCTCCCGGCCCGATGTTGTAGATGTGCTTCATGCTCCAGGCGAGCGCGACGGCATGTCCGCCGTTGTCACGGACGACTCCCTTCGGACGTCCAGTGGTCCCGGAGGTGTAGAGGATATACAGGGGGTCCGTCGCTTCGACGGAGACGCACCCGGCGGGGTGGGCGTGCGCCTCCAGGTCAGTCCAGTCGTGGTCGCGGCCGGAGACGAGGGGGGCCTCGACCATCGGGCGCTGCAGGATGACGCAGTGTTCGGGCTTGTGGACCGCGATCCGGATCGCCTCGTCGAGGAGGGGCTTGTACGGGATCACCCGCTTCACCTCGATGCCGCAGGAGGCGGAAAGGATCGCCTTGGGCCGGGCGTCGTCGATGCGGACGGCCAGTTCCCGCGCGGCGAACCCGCCGAAGACGACCGAGTGGATGGCGCCCAGCCTGGCGCAGGCCAGCATGGAGAGGACTGCTTCGGGGATCATGGGCATGTAGACGATGACCGTATCCCCCTTTTCCACCCCGAGGCCTTTCAGGAAGCCGGCGATGCGGGCGACCCGGTCGAGGAGTTCCTGGAAGGTCGTCACCGAAGTGGTGCCGGTCACCGGACTGTCATAGATGATCGCCGGCTGGCTCCCCCTTCCTTCCTGGACGTGCCGGTCGACGGCGTTGAAGCAGGTGTTGAGGCGCCCTCCCTTGAACCATTGACAGAACGGCAGCCGTGTGTCGTCCAGGACCGTGTCCCATCTCCGGTCCCAGTTGATCGCTTCGGCGGCCTTTCCCCAGAAGGACGCAGGGCTTTCGATCGATTCCGTGTACGCTTCGCGATAATTCATAATCCCTCCGTTTGAAATCGTTTTGTTGCGCATGCGGTCTATCCGGGGGGCAAGCAACGCGTTCTCCATCCGCAGTTAATCCTTATTCTTTCCGTCCTTCGGTTCCTCAGAGCGGCACCTTCGGGGGGGTCCCGGTCCGGCCGGTCTCATCGTCGATGTGCACACTGGCTTGTGCACCGGCGTGCGGATCGTCTCCATACAGCCGTCTGATTTTCTGGATAAGCGCCTAAAAAACCTCATTCCCCGAGTGAGGGCCTGCATGTGCCGACCCATCGTTGCCAGGTCCGAAAGGTGTTTCAATGGACGCTATTTCAGCCGCTTCGAGATGGCCTTGAAAGGTTCGGTGCCCGCCTTGACGAGGAGTTTGAAGAGAACGGTTTCGGTGGCGGTGATGACGGCCCCGGCATCGCGCATCTCCGCAATCCCCATCCTGAAGTTCTCCTTCGTGCGGGAGCAGACGGCGTCCTGCACGACCTGGACGATGTATCCGGCACGCATCAGGCCGAGGGCGGTCTGGAGGACGCAGATGTGGGCTTCCATGCCCGCCAGAAGAAGCGAAGGCCTGCCCGCCGCCGCCACTTTTTCGATGAACCCGATCTCCCGGCAGCAGTCGAAAGTGGTTTTTTCGAACGGTTCAAAAACGCTCAGAGCGCTCCGGATCTCCTCCAGGGTGGGGCCCAGGCCTCTGGGATACTGCTCGGTCACGAGGACGGGGAGGTGGAGCACTCGGGCGGCCTCCAGCAGGTGGAGGCAGTTGCCGACGACCATCTCTTTCACCTTCTCCTCCATGGCGGCGGCGAGTCTCTCCTGGAGGTCGATCAGGACCAGCAGGACCTGTTCTTTCCCAAGAAGGAATCTGTCACCCATAAGGCCTCCCAAGGGATCGGAAACGGTGGATGCTCGAGGGCGGCGGGACTGGAGGCGATGGCTCCAGCGCCCGCCGCTTCAGTTTCGAGACATGGTCATGGCTGAGAGCCGTTCAGAGCCGCTCCTTCACCAGGTTGTCGACGACCGACGGGTCGGCCAGGGTGGAGGTGTCCCCGAGCTCATCCAGCTGCCCCTGGGCGATCTTACGCAGGATGCGGCGCATGATCTTGCCGCTGCGTGTCTTGGGGAGCCCGGGCGCGAACTGCAGTTTGTCCGGGGATGCGATGGGGCCGATCACCTTGCGGACATGCTGGATGAGGGTCTTCTTGAGTTCGTCGCTCGGCTGGAAGCCCTCCTTCAAGGTCACGAAGACATAGATCCCTTCGCCCTTGACATCGTGGGGAAAGCCCACCACGGCGGATTCGGCCACTGCCTCGTGGCTGACCAGGGCCGACTCCACCTCCGCGGTTCCGAGGCGGTGTCCGGAGATGTTGATGACGTCATCGATCCGCCCCATGAGCCAGTAATCCCCGTCGTCGTCCACCCGCGCGCCGTCACCGGTCAGGTAGACCCCCGGGAGCCGGGAAAAGTAGACCTCCTTGATCCGTTTGTTTTCCGGGTCGCCGTAAGTCCCTCGGAGCATCCCGGGCCAGGGCTTTTCGATGATCAAATAGCCGCCTTCATTCTTCCCGGCCGGGGTCCCGTCCTCCTTGACGACCTTTGGAAAAACACCGGGGAAGGGGCGGCAGGCCGATCCGGGCTTGAGGGTCATGGCCCCGGGAAGGGGCGTGATCAGTATCCCTCCCGTTTCCGTCTGCCACCAGGTGTCGACGATCGGAAGCCTGCTTTTCCCTACGTGCTCGTAATACCACATCCAGGCCTCGGGGTTGATGGGTTCCCCGACGGTTCCCAGCAGGCGCAAAGAGGAGAGATCGTGGCGGGTGACCCAGGAGGTCCCTTCACGCATCAAGGCCCGGATGGCGGTCGGGGCGGTGTAGATGATGTTGGCCTGATGCTTGTCGACGATCTCCCAGAAACGGCCGGCGTTCGGGTAGGTCGGGATCCCTTCGAACATGAGGCTGGTTGCGCCGGCCGCGAGCGGCCCGTAGACGATATAGCTGTGCCCGGTCACCCAGCCGATGTCCGCCGTGCAGAAGTGGATATGTTCGTCATGGTAGTCGAAGATCCACTTGAAGGTCAACGTGGTGTAGAGGAGATAGCCGCCGGTGGTGTGGAGAACGCCCTTCGGCTTGCCGGTCGACCCCGACGTGTAGAGGATGAAGAGGGGGTCTTCCGCATCCATCACCTCGGGTTCGCAGACATTGCCCACCTCGGGGGAGGCCATCTCGTCGTGCCACCAGACATCCCGCTTGGGGTCCATGGCCGCATCCCCGGCCCGGTGGACGACGATCATCCGATTGACGAACGGGCACGCCTTGACGGCCTCGTCGGCGTTGGCCTTGAGCGGGACGAGCCGGCCGCCTCGGACGCCGTTGTCGGCGGTGACCACCATGCTCGACTGGCAGTCGAGGATCCGGTCCTGAAGGGACTGCGGGCTGAACCCGCCGAAGACGATGCTGTGGATTGCCCCGATCCGCGCGCATCCCAGCATGGCAATGACGAGCTCCGGGATCATGGGGAGATAGATGGTGACGCGGTCCCCCTTCTTGATCCCGTTCTTTTTGAGCACGTTCGCGAAGCGATTCACTTCGTAGGCGAGCTGCTGGTAGGTGTAGGTCCGGTAGCTGCCGTCGTCCGCTTCCCAGATGATGGCCGCCTTGTTGCGGGTGGACCCTCCGAGGTGGCGGTCGAGGCAGTTGTAAGAGGCGTTCAATTTGCCGTTTACGAAGAATCTGATATAAGGTTTGTGGAAATCCCAATCCCAGACCTTGTCCCATTTCCGGTACCAGCTCAGATGCGTTTCGGCCATTTCGCCCCAGAACCCTTCCGGGTCTTCGGCCGAGCGTTTGTACAGCGCCTCGTATTCCGCCATGCTGCGGATATGCGCCGTTCTGCTGAATGCTGCCGGGGGCGGGAAGGTCCGCTCTTCCGACATCAACACCTTGATGCTTTCATCGACCATCGGGTTAGCCTCCTGTTCGTAATGGGGGTGTCGAAGGGCCCGGACGGCCCGCTGCGTTCTTTCCGTGCCGAACGCCGGTCCGGGTGCGTCGAAAAGGATGAAATAAAGAGAACTCCCATTTGTTTCAAGATCTGTGCCAAAAGCCTCGATCGGACTTTGCACCTGCGCCCGGATTTTCTTTTGATGAGCCACATGCAATGATCTTGCCTGCGAGCGGTGAGGCCGCCTCGAAGCCCTCCGCTCGAGAGGGGGCATCCGCGCCCAGGTTCATGGATCCCCCCAGGAAGTACATCCAAAGAGTGATATCCCAAGGGAGTTTTCGAGCCGGAAAGGAGGATTTTCAGCCGAGATCAAGGAAATCAACCATTCGCGCGGAGGCGGCCTTCAAGGCTGCCGCACAAGCGAGCGTGCAGATTGACGCCGAGATCGGCTGAAAAGACCATTTCCGGCCGGAAACTCAGATGGTTCTCGGGTAGCGTAGGCTCTCCACCATCCGCTGCACCTCCTGCGGGGGCTCTTTTGTGATCTTGGAGACCACGAACATGACGATGAAGTTGATGAGCATGCCGATGGTGCCGATCCCTTCGGGGGAGATGCCCCAGAGCCAGTGGGCGGCGTTGTTGAGTTCGGGGTTGATGAATTTGAAATAGATGATGTAGATCGCCGTAAAGAGGATTCCGCAGATCATGCCGGCGATGGCGCCTTCCTTGGTGGCCCGCTTCCAGAAGATCCCCATGATGATGAGGGGGAAGAAGGAGGAGGCCGCCAGACCGAAGGCGAAGGCGACCACCTGCGCTACGAAGCCCGGCGGGTGGATGCCGAAGTAGCCCGCGATGAGAACCGCCACTCCGGCGCCGATCCGGGCGTAGACCAGCTCCATTTTTTCAGAGGTCGACGGGGCCAGGATGCTCTTGATCAGGTCGTGCGAAAGGGCCGCTGCGATCACGAGGAGGAGGCCGGCGGCGGTCGAGAGGGCTGCCGCAAGGCCTCCTGCGGCGACCAGGGCCACCACCCAATTCGGGAGTTTGGCGATCTCCGGGTTGGCGAGGACCATGATGTCCTGGTCCACGTAGAGTTCGTTGCGGCTTGTCTCGATGGGGGTCTGCGGGGTCGAGACCACCTGCTCGCCGTATGGGCCGATCTCGACCTGCCCGTCGGGTGTCTTGGCGAAGGCGATCTTCCCTGCAAAGGCGTTGCCTGGAGCGTACTGGATCTTCCCGTCGCCGTTCTTGTCCTTCCACGCGATCAGACCGGTCTTCGACCAGTTCTTGATCCATTGGGGGGCTTGTTCATAAGCTCTGTCGTTGACGCTCAGAAGCAGGTTGAAGCGGGCGAACGAGGCGACCGCCGGGGCGGTGGTGTACAGGAGGGCGATGAAAAAGAGGGCCCAGCCGGCCGAGGCACGCGCCCCGCGGATGGTCGGGGTGGTGAAGAAGCGGATGATGATGTGGGGCAGCCCCGCGGTGCCCACCATCAGGGCGAAGGTGATCATGAAAACGTCGATCGTGCTCTTGGCGCCGGCGCCGGTGTAGGCCTTGAATCCGAGGTCCTGCTGCAGCAGATCGAGCTTGTCCAGAAGATAGCCGCCGGTCGTTCCCAGCAGTTGCTGCCCCCCTTCACTGAGCGAGCTCCCGAAGCCCAGCTGCGGGATCGGGTTCCCGGTCAGCATGATGGAGATGAAGATGGCCGGCAGCATATAGGCGACGATCAGCACGCAGTACTGGGCGACCTGGGTGTAGGTGATGCCCTTCATGCCGCCGAGAACGGCGTAGAAGAAGACGATCGCCATGCCGATGACGACCCCCGTGTTGATGCTGACCTCCAGGAAGCGAGAAAAGACAATACCGACGCCGCGCATCTGGCCAGCCACGTAGGTGAACGAAACGAAGATCGCGCAGAGGACGGCCACCACGCGGGCGGCATTGGAGTAGTACCGCTCGCCCACGAACATCGGGACGGTGAATTTTCCGTACTTGCGGAGATAGGGGGCGAGGAGCATCGCGAGGAGCACGTACCCGCCCGTCCAGCCCATCAGGTACATGGCGCCGTCGCGCCCCATGAAGGAGATCAGACCGGCCATGGAGATGAACGAGGCCGCGGACATCCAGTCCGCCCCGGTCGCCATGCCGTTGAGGACCGGCGGGACGCGCCGCTCGGCCACGTAGAAGTCTCCGGTCGTCTTGGCTTTGGCCCATATGGCGATGCTGATGTACAAGGAAAAGGACAACCCGACAATGATCCAGGTCCATGCTAAGATACCCATAGCGCTATCCTTTCATCTTTGGGGTTGGCGGGAGCCGACGGGAAGGGACGGTTACTTTTCTTCGACATCGAACCGTTTGTCGAGATTGTTCATCAGCTTCACGTAAACAAAGATCAGGATGACGAAAATGACTTCGGAACCCTGATTGGCAAACCAGAAACCCAGCCTGAACCCGCCGATATAGATGTGGCTGAGTGCATCGGCGAGCAGGATGCCGCAGACATAGGAAACCAGAAACCAGATGGACAGCAGGATGACCACGTAGGTCAGATTCATCCGCCAATAGGCCGCAAAATTCTGCTTCGCTTCCATAGATCCTCCTCTTTCTCTAGGGGTTGTTCGGACGGTTTCGAGCCCGGCTCCGTCATGGGCTTTGGGCGTCCTTCCGGTCCTTCGTTCGTTCCATCACCTCCTTTGTCATCCTCAGGTTGCCGCCTGCCTCGGCAGGCGGGGATTCCTCGGGCCGGCCGCCTCAGGGGGCTCAGATCACCATGCCCGGCTGGTTGAGCTTCCGTGAAGGGTTCCCTACCTTCAGAAGCTCGCCGAGCGTCCGGATACCCTGGCGTGTCAACCGCGGCAGCAGGCGCTGAAAGACCTGGGCGGTCATGAAGGCGTCCATCAGGGCGTTGTGGGCACCCTGCACGGGGATGCCCAGGTCCTTGGCGATCTCATAGAGCTGGTAGTTTTTGGGGGTGAAGTTCTCGTCTCCCTGGTTCGGGGTGTTCCAGCGGATCCAGTCCACCAGGGTCAGCGTGTCGAGCACCGGGTTGGTCAGCGGTGCGCCCAGAATGCGTTTGAGTTCGCGGTTGATGAAGTGGAGGTCGATGCTGACGTAATGGCCCACCAGGACCGCGTCTCCGCAGAACGCCACAAATTCGGAGATGATGTCGTCGATGAGCGGTTTTTCGACCACTTCGGACGGCGTGATCTCGTGGATGACGATCGCGTCGTGCTTCATCTCGCTGCCCGGTCTGACCAGACGATAAAAGGTCCTCCCCATCTCGATCCGTCCTTCGGTCATCTCGATGGCGCCGATGGACAGGATGGAATCCCGCTTCCGGTCGAGGCCCGTCAGCTCGGTGTCCAGGATGACATAGGAGGCGTCCGAGGCCGGAAGATCCGATCTGTCCCCTGGGCCGGTTGTGGGCTCGCTGCGGGTCTTTCTCCTGAAAAGGTTGATCAAAACAGGCCCCTTCCGCTGTTCAGATCTTTATCGGTTCGTGCCTTTCCTGGACGAGGAACTGGAGCTTGGCGATGAAGGTGAAGATGGCGCGCAGGGCCTGCCTCTCGAGCCGGTTGAGACGGTCCGGATCGAGAAAGGAGGACGCCGCGCCCGCGCCCGCGGAGTATTGTTCGTGCTGGGTCCGAATCCAGAGGCCGCTCATGATCTCGAAGGCGTACTCCAGTTCCTGGCAGTAGGGCCGCAGGTGCTGAGAGCGCTCCTTGAGGGCGTCGAGCCTTTCGCAGGTCGAGGTCTCCCGGATCCCTTCCTCCAGGGCGTACAGGCGGACCATATCGACGAGCGGCTTCAACCCCTTCTGCTTCAGGTCGAAACATCCCTTGTGTTGGCCTTCCTTTTCGAGGATGAACCGCTTGAAGGCGCTGATGGGAGGGGAAGTCTTGACGATCGTCAGGCCCATGACGTTCAGAAAGACGCGGTGTCGGGCGATGCGGTCGAAAACCGCGCTCCTCAGGTCTTCGGCCAGGGTTTCGTCGCCGAAGCGCGCGCGGAAGTCGAGGACCGGCAGTGAGGCCTCGATGGAGCCGCGGTCCGCCCGCTCGATCCATTCGAAAAAGCGGTTTTTCCAGGCGGTGGAAGAATGGAAGGGGCAGGCCTCATGGACGGATGCGCTTCCCTCCCTGGCGGGGAAGCCCAGCCGTTCCAGGGCGCGCACAACGGCGTGGGAAAGCTCGCCGAAATAGCGGGCCGCCGTCTCCGCCGCCTCGGGGGAGGGCGGGTCTGCGAAGAGGAGGGCATTTCGCTGGGGGAGCATAAAGACCTGCTCCTTACGGCCTGCACAACCGAGGGACAGGAAGCAGTAAGGCAGAGGGGCGCGTCCCACCCGGCGTTCCTCCAGGCTCACCACCTGCCGGATCAGCCGGTCGTAAACCTCGTTCAGGATCCTGAGGATGTGGTTGGTCTTGACCCCCTCCTGGAGGAAGGCGCCGACCATGGACTGGATCCTCGCGGCGGGGTCCACCAGACCGTCAATGGAAGGTTGGCTCTCGAGTTCCTGCACGATGGCGATCGGCGAGGTCCCCTGGAGGCGCAGGAGGTCCTGGGCGGTCACGATGCCTTTGAGCCGGCCGCCCTCGACCACCAGGAGGTGCCGGATGTTGTAATGCAGCATCTTGAAGAGGGCCTCGATGCAGTGTTCGGCTGCCTCGGCCTTGACGAGGGAGACGCTCTGGATGCGCCGCACGGGTTGCGAGACGTCCCGGTTCCGGGAGACCACGCGGTCCCGGAAATCTTTGTTGGTGACGATCCCCGACGGCAGACCGAGCGCGTTCAAAAGGACGAGGGAGCCGATCCGGTGGGCCATCATGATCTCGGCGGCCTCGCGGATGGAGATATCCTCGGAGGCGGTGATCAAGGCCCGTTTGACCAGTTCTCCGACCGGCGTCGTGAAAAGAAGCCTTTCGCCTCCCCCGTAGAGGAGCTTCTTCTTTCCGATCTCCCGGTGGGGCTTGTGGACATAACGGTTGTAGAAATCCGAGAAGAACTGCTGGGCGAAGGCCGGCTGGCTCTTGAGAAGATTCAGGGTGGTCGCCCGATCGAGCACGAAAAAGGTCGTGTCTTCAAGGGTAACGGCCTCTCCACGGGGCCGTCCGCCGGTCAGCAGGGAGAGAAAGCCGAGGATCTCACCGGTGCCCCGATAGTCGATCAGGGCGTCGTCGTTGCGGCCGAAAGGGAGCGTGATCTTGACCGCCCCTTCTTTGATGATTCGGAGACGGTCGACGGCCGGCCCGGCAGGTTCATGGATGACGCTGCCCCCACGGTGGGTTTCCACCTCCAGGCGGTCGGCCAGGTCTTGCAGGATCCCGGGCTCCAGATCCTGAAAGAGGGGTGAGCGCGTCAAAAAGCGGATGATGTCTTCCCGGTCCATGATGGGTTGTCCAAGCAACTCCTGTGCCGGGGGAACGAGTTTGGCCTGCTTGAATTGTAATGAATGGATATCGTTAATCAATTTTCTATAAGAGGGCGCGCTCGGACCCGCGATGCGGCCTCTCCGGATCCGGGGAAGAGCCCTGTCGTGTTACATAAAGTAACCGGGCGCCTGGATGTAGGGCGCCCCCGGGAGATCCTGCTCGGTATCGACGTTCGGCGACATGCGGAGACGGAGGGTGAAACCGCCCCCCCCCCGCACATCGAGCCGCCAGGGACCGCAGCAAGCGTATAGGTAGAATGTGCGAACCTGCCCTCCCCCCGGCAATGCGGGTTGCGTTGCATGCCCGGAAACAGGCAGAGATGCCGCGCGCGGGGATGCTAGGAAGGAGGGTCTCCGGGATCGTCCTGTAAGAGGCAGGGCTGTGGGTGAAGACGAGCTTTTTCGTAGAGCGGTCGAGGCCGCCCGAGAGACATTTCGAGGTGCGTTACTTTTGGTAGCAAACGAGACGGTGGATGAGGAAAAAAGGTAACCTGCGGGGAGGCATACGGATCGTGACCGGGGCTTGGTTGACAAGAGCGGCATGGGGGTGTAAAAGCCGGCTATTCATCCGAAAGCCGTCTGCAGGCGGGAGCCGTCCATGAAAAGATACCGTGAAATCACTGCCGCGAGAGAGGTCCTCGGTCTGCCGGAAAGGGCGACCCTGAAGCAGATCAAGACCCACTACCGCATGCTTCTCGAAAAATGGCATCCCGACCGCTCGGCGGACGATGCCGATGAACGTCATGAGATGACCCGCCGGATCATCGAGGCATACCGGACGATCATGGATTACTGCGACCATTATCGATACTCCTTCGAAGAAGACGATATCAGGAAGAATCTCTCTCCCGAAGACTGGCTCATCGAGCGCTTCGGAGAGCCCCTCTGGGGCGATGGCCCGAACAAGGACTAGCGGGTTAGATCCCAGCGCTTGCGTTTTTCCCAGAGGGCCTTGCGGGTGATGCCCAGGCGGTCGGCTAGTTGCTGCTCGGTCAGGGTGCCCTGGTAACGGCGGATGAAGGCCTTGGTGTAGGCCTCGATGGAGAGGCCCTCTTCCAAAGACTGTCCGGTGAACGTCCCTCCGGTCTTCAGGCCTTCGGGGAGGTGTTCGGGGCGGATCAGCGGGCCGTCGGTGATCAGGACGGCCCGTTCGATGATGTTCTGGAGTTCGCGCACGTTGCCGGGCCAGGGGTATTCCCTCAGGAGACGAGCGGCGGCCGGGTCCAGGTCGCGGACCCGCTTCCCGAGTTCCTGGGCGAATTTGGCGATGAACTGAGCCGCCAGAATGGGGATGTCTTCCTTCCGCTCTCTGAGGGGCGGAAGGTGCAGGGTGACGACGTTCAGACGGTAGAAAAGATCCTCGCGCAGGGTCCCTTCCCGCACGGCCTGGATCACATCCCGGTTGGTGGCGGCGATGAACCGGAGATCGACCTTGCGGCTCTGGGTGGAGCCGAGCGGCCGGATTTCGTGGTCGTCGATCACGCGCAGGAGCTTCGCCTGAAGGTGCGGGCTGAGGTCGGCGATCTCGTCCAGGAAGACGGTCCCCTCATCGGCCTCTTCGAAAAGCCCGCGCTTGGTCTGGGTCGCCCCGGTGAAGGCCCCTTTCACATAGCCGAACAGCTCCGATTCGAGCAGGTGATCGGGGATGGCGCTGCAGTTGATGGGAATGAAGGGTTTGCTCCGCCGCGGGCTGTTGTGATGAATGGCGCGGGTGAAAAGCTCCTTGCCCGTCCCGGTTTCCCCCAGCACCAGGATGTTGCTGCGTGAATCGGCGACCCGTTTGACCTGTTCGATCAACCCCTGGATCGCGGTGCTCGCGCCGAGGATGTTCTGGAAATCGTGGCGTTCTTCGAGCTGTTTGCGGAGCAGCGCATTCTCCGACTGGAGCGACCGCTGATTGAGCGCCATCCGGACCAGGCGTTTGATCTCCTCGTGGATCACCGGCTTCAGGATATAGTCGTGGGCGCCGGCCCTCAACGCGCCGACCGCCGTCTCGATCGAGGCGTAGGCCGTCATGACGATCACGATCTGCTCGGGGCAGCGTTTCCTGACCGCCTCGAGGAATTCGATGCCGTCCATCCCCGGCAGGAGGATGTCGCAGAGGATCAGATCGTGCCCCCCCGCCTCGTAGAGGAGCAGGCCCGCCTCGGCGTTGCCGGCGGTCGAGACGTCGTACCCGTCGCGCTCGAACACCCGCCGCAGCGACTCGCACAGGGCCGCTTCGTCTTCGACGATGAGGATACGCTCGGGCATCAGGCCGTCTCCAGGTCGAAACGCGTCCGCGCGAGCTGCTGCAGGGACTCGATCAGGCGGAAGGCCTCCCGCAAGGTCTTCTTTTCGAGGCTGCTCATGTCCGCGGGCCGCAGCAGGGAGTCCGGGGCGAGCCCCGACCGGATCTGTTCATACTGGTGATGGGTGAGGGTCAACATCAGGTATTCGAAGGTGTGAAGCAGCTCCCGTTCGATCGGTGCAAAGGCCGGGTCCTTGACGCGCAGGGCCTTGATCCTTCCGAGGGTGGCGGTTTCCGCAAGACCGGTCGAGAGCGCGAACAGCCGGACGAGGTCGACGATCGGGAGGATCCCGCGCCGCTTCAGATCGATCTCGGTCCTCTGCTCCCCGTTTTTTTCGAAGATCTCATTGCCGACGAAGCCGGCCGGAGGAGGCGTCCGGACCGCCAGCCGCCCAAGGGAACGCAGAAACGCGCCGCCTTCCTCCATGATCCAGGGCGTGATGTGGCTTCGGATCCCCTGAAACAGCATGGATTTGCCGAAGAGCGGCCGGGCGTCGAAAAAGTTCAGCGCATTCGCCAGGTCCCCTTCAGAGGGCTCCGCAATCCATTGGGTGAAGACCGCCTTCCAGGTCCGGATCGGCTGGCACCAGCGGGGGTTGGCCGCCATGAGTCCCTGGGGGCAGGCCGGGATCCCGAGGGAGCCGAGGTTCTCTTTGACCCGGTTGCTGAAGACGGAGAAATAGCCCGCGGCGTCGATCTCCTCGCCGGGGGTGCCCGGGTCGGAGTAGATGAGGGCATTGTCCTGGTCCGTCTTGAAGATCTGTTCCCGGCGCCCTTCGCTTCCGAGGGCTACCCAGCAGTAGGGCAGCGGCGGCGGCCCCATCTCCTTTTCGGTCAGCTCGAGGACCCTCCGGATGAGACGGTCGTAGATCTCGGAGATGATCCCCGCGAGTTGGGCGTAGTGGCTGCCCTCCTTGAGCAGCAGCCCGATGACGTTGAAGACCTTGGGCATCAGGGGGATCAGCCCCTCCATGCTGTCCTGGAGGAGGATGTCCTTCGCGAACGAGGCGGGGGAGGTCCCCTGGAGCAGCATGAGGTCGTGGTTGGTGATGATCCCTTTGATTTCGCCTTCCTCCACCACGAGGAGATGGTGGATGTTGTACTGAATCATCTTCATGAGGGCCTCGAAGCAGGATCCCTTTCCGTCGGCCCGGATCAGGGCGAGGTGGCTGATGTTCCGGACCGGCTCCGAGACGCTTCGCCCCGTCGCTACGACCTTCTCGCGCAGATCGCGGTCGGTCACGATGCCCGTGGGCAGGTTGTGCTCGTTCAGGATGACGAGGGAGCTGATCCGGTGTCTGACCATGGTTCTGGCGGCCTCCTGGATGGAGATGGACCCGGGCACCGTGATCAGGCCCATGGCGATGTCCCCCACCGGCGTGGTGAAGAGGAGCCGGTCGTGGGCGCTCTGGAGCTGGCTTCGCCGCCGCATCTCCTGAGAGGTCCGATCGACGTAACGGGACAGGTACGACAGGAAATACTCGGCGAAGGCCGGGCTCGATTCGAGGAGTCGCTTGACCCGCTCCCTGCTCAGGATGTAGCAGAGGGTGTCTTCGATGGCCTTGACCGTAGTGCGCTGACGGTCCTTTCCGATCATGGACAGGAATCCGAAATTGTCTCCTTCTCCCTTGTACTCCGTAACGATTTCCTCGCCTTCATCCCCCTCGATGACGACCTTGACCGCCCCCTTCTTGATGACCCTCAAGGCGTCGCTGGGAGGCCCGTTCTGTTTCAGGATGAGTGTGTTGACGGGATAGAATTCCAGGGAGACATCCCTGGCCACCCGCTCCATCTCCGCGCTGTCCAGGAACTGGAACGGGGGGATCCCCGAGAGAAACCGGATGACGTCTTCTGTCAGCATAGTCATGAAAGGGGCGGAAAATCCGCCGGCTGAAGCCGGTCGTTCCGGGTGAGCAGAACGGCCCGCTCGAGAAGGTTTCTGAGTTCCAGCACATTGCCGGGCCATGCGTAGGCCTTCAACCGGGTCCAGGCCTCCGGGGCCAGCCCCTCGACGGCTCTTCCGAAGGCGCGGTTGTATCGGCTCACGAAGAAGGCGGCCAGGTCCTGGATGTCTTCTCCCCGCTCGCGCAGCGGCGGCAGCTCCAGTTCCGCGACCTGCAGCCGCTGCTGGAGGGCGTCGAGGAACCGGCCCTCTGCAACGGCGTCTCCGAGGCACTTCTCCGTTCCGGAGATGATGAGCGCCTCGAAGGGCGTGTCGGTCCCCCCGCCGGCCGGACGGATGCGCCCGTCCGACAGGACGGAGAGCAGATGCTGCTGGACGGGAAGGGCGAGGGCGTCGACGCGGTTCAGGTAGACCGTCCCGCCCCGGGCCCTTTCGAGGAGGCCGCGGGCGCCCGTCTCGCCCTGCGGACCCTGGGCCCCTCGCCCGCCGAACAGGGCCTCTTCCTGCCCGTCGGGCGACAGGGCCTCGCAGTGCATCTCGAGAAAAGGCATACGCATCCTGGATCCCGCTTCATGGATCATCCGGGCGACGAGCTTTTTTCCGGTCCCGATCTCGCCGGTCAAGAGGACGGGGCTCCTGGTCTCCGCCACCTTGCGGACGCGGTCCCGGACGGCCGTGATGGCGGGATGGGCGCCGACCAGGTGCCGGGTGTCGTAATAGCCGGCGACCTGCTCCCTCAGCTGGGCGTTCTCCTCCTGCAGGGCCCTCAGTTTGAGCGCGTTTCGAACAGTCTGCTTGATCTCTTCGTGGATGATCGGTTTGACGATGTAGTCATAGGCCCCTGCCCGCAGCGTCTCGACCGCCGTCTCGAGCGAGGCGTAGGCGGTCATGACGATGCAGGCCTGCTCGGGTGCAGCCTCCTTTACGCGCTTGATCAATTCGATCCCCGTCATCCCCGGAAGGATGATGTCGGTCAGGATCAGATCGAAGGAGCCCTCCTCGAAAAGCTCCATGGCCGGCTCCGCGCTGCTCACAGGAACGACTTCGTAGCCCTCCCGCTCAAAGACCCGGGTGAGGGATTCTCTGAGGGTGTCCTCGTCTTCGACGATGAGTATGGTTTCAGCCATGTGATGCCTCCTCTTTTGGCAGCCTGATTTCAAAGATGGTCCCGCTCCCTTTGCTGCTTCTGACGCTGATGCTCCCGTTATGCTCCTTGATGATGCCGTAGCAGATGCTCAGCCCGAGGCCGGTTCCTTTGCCCATGGGTTTGGTGGAGAAAAAGGGGTCGAAGATGCGGTCGATCAGCGATTCATCGATGCCGCTCCCGGTGTCCCGGAAGCGGATGTCGATCCATCGGTCCTTGTCCTCGATCGACACCTCGAGCCTGCCGCCTTCCGGCATCGCGTCGACGGCATTGAGCATGAGATTCAGGAAGACCTGCTGGATCTGGTCGGGGTTGACGCGGAGCTGGGGGATCGGGTCCATCCGGGTGACGAACTCCACCTTCCGCGACCGTTTGTCGTATTTGAGGAGATTGACGGTCTGCTCCACCAGCCCGGGGATGTCGGTGGGCACCTTTTCGGAGGAGGAAAGCCGCGCGAAATCGCCGAGGCTCCGGACGATCTTGGAGATGCGGGCCAGGTGTCCGTTGATGTTGTTCAGGGACTCCCGCGTGAAGGCCACATCCTGATCGCTGCGCAGTTCGAGGGACTGGAGCTCCTGCACCAGTGAACTGATCGAGGCGAGCGGGTTGCCGATCTCGTGGGAGATGCCGGCCGTCAGTTTGCCGAGGCTCGCCAGCTTCGAGGTCTGAAGCAGTTGCTTTTCCATGATCTTCTTCTGGGTGATGTTTTCGAAGATGGCGACCAGCCCGCCGGAAGGGTCTTCGAACGGACTGATGTTGATCTTGATATGCTGCAGGGCGGGCGATTCCACTGTCCGTTCCTGCTGCTTCCCGAGGCTCCAGGCCTCCTCGGGGATCCAGGGGATCAGGGGCTGCACCGGCCGGCTGATGGCCGCGGTCTTGGAGATGCCCGTCAGCGTCTCCATCTCCCGGTTCCAATAGGTGACGTGGAGGTGCGCGTCCACGGCCACGATCCCGAAGGGGGCGCTTTCGATGATGTTCTCGCTGAAGGCCTTGAGGTAGGCCAGGTTCCGGTTGGCCTCGGACAGCTCGTGGCGCGACAGGCGCAGGGTGTCGGTCATCATCTTGACCGAGCTCGACAACTCGTCCCGCTCCTTTTCGGTGAGGATCGATTTGTCCTCGAAGAGGATGGCGGCCATGGAGGATCCGAGGGCCCCGGACAGGATCCGTTTGGCCTCGTCCCGCAGGCGGATCAGGTCGTCCCGGCTGACGGCTCCATGCTCGATCCCGTGCCGGGCCATGAAGCGGCCGATGACATCTGAGGCCTCCTGCCTGCCGATGTACTGCTCCAGGATGGCTTCGATCTGTTCGATGCTGTAAAGGCTCTTCGGAGAGACCAGCGCCGGGTCGTAGGCCTCCACGAACAGCAGGGCCTGCCGTTCTTCCTCCCCGCGCTTGGCGGTGGCGAGGGAGACCCCGATGTAGGCGACGACGTTGAAGAGCAGCCCCCAGAAGAGGGAGTGGCTCCATTTGTCGAGCCCTTCGAGTCCGAAGAGGGCCCTGGGGCTCAGGAACGCGTTCCGCATCAGGGATTCAGCCCCCCATTCGGCGGGGAGCACGTGCGCGCGGATGAGGGCCGGCAGCAGAAGGGTGTAGGTCCACACGCCGAAGCCGGCCAGGATGCCGGCGACCGCCCCCTTCTTGTTGCCCTTCTTCCAGTACAGGCCCAGGATGAAAGCCGGGGCGAAGATCGTGACGGCCTCGAAGGATTTGAGGCCGATCTGCACCAGGGTGTAGAAGCGGCCGATGAAGACCGCGAAGAAATAGCCGAGGAAAACGCATCCGATGATGATGAAGCGTTTGATGTTCAGGATTAGCGCGGGAAACCCCCTGATCTGACGGAAGCGGAAGATGGCCGGCATGACGAGGCTGTTCATGACCATGGTGCTCAAGGCCAGGGATTCCACGATGATCATGCCGCTGGCGGCCGAGAAGCCGCCGATCAAAACCAGGAGGGCCAGGGCGGGGCTGCCCTGGGTCAGGGGGATGGTGAGGACGAAGGTGTCGGCCTCCGCCTGGTGCCTGCCGAGGAGGATGCCCCCGAAGGCGATCGGCAGGACGAAGATGTTCATCAGCAGGAGGTAGAGCGGAAAGAGCCACATGGCCTTGTAGACGTGGGAGGGATCGGCGTTTTCCACCACCGCCATCTGGAACTGGCGGGGCAGGAAGAGGACGGCCATCATAGAGAGGAAAAGGAGCGAGGACCACTCCAGATAGCTGACGGTAGACCCCTCGCCGATCGTCATCAGGTGGCCCTGGTCCGATGCCTGGATGCGGCTGAAGATCTCCCCGAAGCCGTCGAAGAGTCCGTAGGTGACGAAGATCCCGACGCCCAGAAAGGCGACCAGCTTGACCAGGGATTCGAAGGCGATGGCGAGGACCAGTCCGCCGTGCCGTTCGGATGAATCCAGGCGGCGGGCCCCGAAGATGACGGCGAAGATACCGAGGACCAGGGTGATCACCCATCCGGTGGCGGTGATGCCCCGCGACTCGCCGGCAAGGATCGTGAAGGCGTTCAAAATGGCCTTCATCTGGAGTCCGAGGTAGGGGGTGATGCCGACCAGCGAGACCAGGGTGACCAGGATGGAGATGAAGAGCGAGTTCCCGTAGCGGGAGCTCAGAAAATCCGAGATGGTCGTGATGCGGTGGCGCTTCGCGATGACGATGATCTTGATCAGGAGGACCCCCCAGAGGCACGACATGAGGGTGGGGCCGAGGTAGACCGGCAGAAAGGACAGCCCCGAGGTGGCCGCCTCGCCCACGCTGCCGTAAAAGGTCCAGGAGGTGCAGTAGACCGCCAGGGAGAGGGAATAGACATAGGGGTTCGCGACCAGGCTCTTCCCTTTCCGCTCGCGCCGCTCGGCGTAATAGGCGACGAGGAAGAGGGCCGTCAGGTTGCCCATCACGATCAGGGAAATGAACCACCCCTTGAACATCTCAGACCTTCCCCCTGCCGTTCGCCCGGTTGGCGAGGATCCCGACGATCAGGATGAAGAGCGCCCAGAGCGTGTAGAGATAATAGGGCAGAGGCACTCGGACCAGCGCCGTCAGCGGCCAGTTGAAAAAGAGGATGCCCAGGAAGAAGATAAACGGCCACAGTTCTTTGTTCTGCATGTCGGTACTCCCTTTCGCAGGCGTGGGGATCCGGGGTCCGCCTCTGCGGACCTTCGATCTCATTCCTCTGCCGGTTCGTCGAACCGGCAGGTCAGGCACAGCGTTCCTTCCTCGAAGAAGGTGTGGACCTTGTAGGGCAGTGAGTGGAACAGCTTGATCATCTTCTGGTTCTGGGGCATCGTGTATGCGCTCAGGCCGGCGATGCCGCTTTCGCGGGCGGCTTCGGCCAGTTTTCGGATGAGGATGGTCCCGATCCCCTTCCCCTGCCAGTCCTTGAGGACCGAAAAGGCGACCTCGGCTTCATTGCGGGCCGGGTGGAAGAACGAGCCGCCGATGGCGATGACGGTCTCGAATCCCAGTTCGCCCGTCACCGCCAGGAGGGTCAGGTTCTTGATGTAGTCGATGTGGTACATCTCGGCCACGTCGCGCCGCGGAAAGAGCGGCTTTTCGTGCATGAAACGGAAGACGAGGTCCTCCTTGTCCATGTTGTAGAAATGTTCCTGGATCAGCCGCTCATCGGAGGGCTTGGTGGGCCGGATCAGGACGCGTTCGCCCGCGATGTCGCGGACCTCTTCCAGCTTTACGGGGTAGACCCCGAAGATGGAGGCGCTCAGGGTCTGTTCGGGGGCGAGCAGGCCCTTTTGCCGGGCCTGATAGAAGAGGTCCTCGCGGAAATCCGGGTGCGCGATGCTGATAACGGCCACTGCCCGCTCCTGGAGGCTTTTTCCGAAGAGATTGACGATCCCGTATTCCGTCACCACGTACTGGACGTCGCCGCGCGGCACGACGACAGCCGTGTCGTCCAGCGTGGGAACGATCCGGCTCCGCTTGCCGTCGAGGGTGGTCGACGGCAGCATCAGGATGGATTTCCCATCGGGGGCCTCCGCAGCCCCTCGGATGAAGTCCATGATATCGGTCACGCCGGAGAGATTGTTGTAAGGCATGGCGTCGACCGCGACCTGGCCGGTGAGGTCCATGGCGGTGGCCACGTTGAGGGCTACCATCCGGTTGTGCCGCGCGATGATCGACGGCCGGTTCACGTAGTCGGACGGGCGGAACTCGATGCACGGGTTGTCGTTGATGAAGGCGTAGAGGTCTTTGGAGCCGATGGCGGCGCTCGCCACGAGTTTGCCGTTGTTGTATCCCTTGCGCCGGTTGGTGATCACCCCCAGGCCGACCAGCTTCATGATGCCATCGGTCAGGAAACGGCTGTGGACCCCGAGGTCCTTCCGGTCGGTAAGGGCCGCGAGGGTCGCCTGGGGGGCCGCGCCGAGGCCGATGTGGATGGTGGAGCCGTTTTCGATAAGCTTGACCGTGTGCCCGGCGATCTGCCTGGCGGCCTCGAGGCCCGGCGGGTCGGCGATGGTCAGGAGATCCTCCTCGCATTCGACGATCCGGTCGACCTGGTTGACATGGATGAAGCTGTGGCCCAGGACCCGGGGCATCCTGGGGTTGACCTGGGCGATGACCAGGGAGGCCGCCTCGGCCGCCGCGAGGGTGATGTCGACCGAGATGCCGAGGCTCATCCAGCCGAAGTCATCCGGCGGAGAGACCTGGATCAGGGCGGCATGGATGGGGATCTGCCGGCTTCGGAGAAGGCGCGGGACCGCCGAGAGGTTGATCGGGGTGATGAAGCGGCGGTTGCGCTCGAGGGTCCGGGTCTTGCCGGACCCGAGATAGAAGGAGCGCATGTTGAAGCAGTCGCCGCCGCTTCTGGCGGCGATCCGGGTGAGCGGCGAACTCTCCATGCTGAGGAGACGCACGATCTCGATGTCCCCGAAGAGGTGGGCCTTCCTGGCCAGTTCACGGACCAGGCACTGGGGCTCGCCGCAGGAGGACCCGATGAAGACCCTCTGGCCGTGCCGGATGGCGCGAAGGGCCTCCTCGGGGGAGGTGAGCTTGCTGCGGTAGTCATCGGCCCAGTAAGGCGTTTCCATGCCGCGAGTCCTGGATGCGTCGGATCCTGAAGGGGTTTTCACCGTTTCCTGAGGGTCGTCAGGCCGTAGCGGATCTCGATCTGGCTCTGCAGGCGGTCGATGGCCTTGAAGGCCATTTTCAGGTTGGACCGCTGGATTGTGCTCAGTTCCGAAGGTTCGATGTAGTTGTCGAGTTCCTCGCCCTGGTTCAGTTGTTCGAGGTTGTGATGCAGCCGCAGGAGCATCATGAGGTTGAAGGCCTCCCGCAGGTTGTTCCCATCCCCCGGGGCGAAGATGTCCCTTTCCATCAGGGCCGCAATGCGGTCGAGCGTGTTGGTCCGGAAGATGCCCTGTTCGAGGGACAGGATGCGGACGGCGTCGATCAGCGGCATCAGGCCGTGGCGTTTGATGTTGAGGCGGTTCTTGTACTGTCCGGACCGTTCCACCACGAGCCGGTTGAAGAAGCTCAACGGCGTCCGCAGCTCCAGGGAGCGCAGGGCCATGTGGGGCAGGAAGACCTTGCTCTCGGGGATGGCTGCCTTGATGGAGGCGATCAGATCGTTCAGAAGTCTCTCCGGTCCGTAGATGGCCCGGAAATCGAAAAAGATGGACGAGATCAGGATGTCCTGGGCGGAGAGGTCCCGCTGAAAGATCCATTTCTGGTAGTAGTCCTTCCAGACCCTGAGCGGCTGGCACCACTGCGGGTTCGAGGCCATCATGTCCCCCTTGCAGCGCGGGAAGCCGCAGCGTTCGAGGCCGGAGACCACCCGTTCGGCCAGGACCAGAAAATAGGCCTTTGCGTCCGCCTCCGAGTCGGGGTCGGAATCGCCGAAGATCAGGGCGTTGTCCTGGTCGGTCGAGAGGGTCTGCTCCTGGCGCCCCTCGCTTCCGAGGGACACCCAGACGAAAGGCAGCGGAGGGGCCTTCTGCCCTTCCCGGTCGAGGTCTCCCGCGGCCAATTCGATGATCCGGACCGTGAGGTGGTCGTTCAGCTGGGTGATGAGCTGGCAGATCTCACGCGCCTGCCCGCCGCGCTCGAGCATCACCTTCAGGGTGTGGGTGATTTCCTTGCGAATGAGAACGAGCTCCTCGAGATCAGGCGCCTGCTGGATGCGGCGGATGATCGCGACGGGGTTGTTGCCCTGCGAGATCATGAGGTCCCGTTCAGAGAGGATTCCCGCCAGGTCCTGTCCCTGGAGGACGGGCAGATACTTGATCCGTTTGCGGATCATGAGAAGGATGGCATCGAAGAGAAAGGCGTCGGGCGGCACCGCCGACAGGGGGTGGCTCATGACCCCTTTGACGGGAACATCCTTCAGCTCCCCCGAGGCGATCACCTTGCGCCGGAGATCCCCGTCCGTCAGAATCCCGATGGGATTCTGCGCCGGATCGACGACGACCAGGGACCCGACCCCGCGCGTGGTCATGAGGCGGGCGGCCGCCACGACCGATTCGTTGTCCGCGCAGACCGCCACGTGGGGATGCATGATGTCCCGCACGCGGGCGGAGAAAAAGAGGATGTCCGGCTCCGGCCCGGAGGGCGCGGCGGTGCTCCCTTCCGCAGGCCTTCCCGGGACGGAGGTCTTGAACCCCTTGCTGGGGCCCATGGTGAAGTACAGGAGGACATCGGGATAGGTGTCGAGGAGCCGGAGGAAGCTGGCCTTGCCTAGGAGAAAGCAAACGGTGTCCCGTTCGGCGACGATGGTAAACGGACTCGGCCGGTTGCCGAGAAGGCTGAAAAAGCCGAAAAATTCCCCTTCCCCGCGCATGTCGACCACAGGCCCGGCGCTCTCCTTCCGACCCCCGAAAGGGATGAGCCGGACCTCGCCGGAGCGGATCAGGTACAGGAATTGGTTCGGGGGGGAGGCGGGGCTGAGAATCACTTGTTCAGGATGAAAGTGCTCCAGGGTCAAGGTGCGCGACAGGTCCCGAATCTCCGCGTCGGGCAGGAGATGGAACGGCGGAACGGTTTTCAGAAAATCATAGATCATTCCGGCGGATTTCGTATCCTTCATGTCTCCCCCTTGACACGTGTACGTCCATCCATTCGAGGCCGGCGTTCCAGGGCCGCGATGCCAGTCCTACCCCTGCCGGTCGAACCGGCCGCAAACCGTTCGATTACGAAGGCTGCGTTCACCCCGCCGCCTGAAATATCGGTAGGCGGTAACATCGAGACCCTTGCTTTATGGCCGGTCCACACAAGAATGAAGACCCTGGACCTAATCTGTACCGGTTCGATGTTCCCGGATTCAGGTTTTCTGCAGGCGCGCCCGGATCGCTCGATCCCGTATCAGGACAGCCAGAAAGCCGAAGGAAAGAATGATCGACGCGAGAAACGGTTCCAGGACGATGCCGCGCCAGACGAGGCTGGCGACCCCTCCCAGGATGGCGATGAAGAGGCCTGCAAGCGCCGCCATGCCGGTGTATCGGAGGACGGTCCGGGCCGCCGAAAGCGCCCATGGGTAGGATATGCCGAAGAGACGCAGGACAGCCCAGGCGGCGAGCGGAAAGAGGAGATAGGATACGCGTTCCATGACATAGATCGTGCTGAGGACCGCCGCAGCGAGGAGCTTGTCGCCCCAGGGCTGCGCGCTGTAACCGGCGAGAGAGAAAAGGGCCGCCGCCCCCAGAACGGCCAGCGCCATCCAATAATAGCGCCGCCGGAAAAGGGGGTGAAGGATGGTTCGACCGCAGTTCGGGCAGGCGTATTTCTGAAAGCCGAGCGGACTGATCGCGGGGGCCGCCCGAAAGGGTTTGCGGCAGAATGGGCAGGCGACCTTTTTTTCCACGATGGCCATGAGAATCCTGTCTCCTTTTCGTCAGATGTGACCTGCGGTCTGGGAACGATTTGGATTCCATCCGGGAGCGAGGAATCTCTTCGCTCGCTGCGCGTGCTCAGTCCCACCCCTGCGGGGCGGGTCCCGGTTTCTTCACACCCTTCGGGTGCTCAGTCCCACCGCTTTGCGGCGGGTCCCGGTTTCTTCACACGCTGCGCGGCGACGATGACATCCTTCAACCCGGATGGCGGCTCCGAATAAATTGGGTCCGCAAAAACTTGCGAAACAGGCCCGGCGGCGTTCCGGGGCGGATGGTCTCAGCGACCTTGGAAAGCCCTTGGCAACAAGGGCGGGTATCGGTGAAGCCGCCCGGGATCCAGCGGGTGCCGCACCTGCGGGCCGGGATACGGGGGGCATTTCAGGGAGCAGGAAGAAATGTTGACTTAAACTATTGATAAAGGGAACTTTTTAATGAAAGTATGCGGGATGTGCGGGCTGGGTGTCAAGATAAAAAACGATATGAAAGCGGGAGCACACCCGGTCCGCCCCTTTTTCACCTTGCTGGAAAAGGGGAATTCATTTATCAATAGGCCGTTCCGATTTTGATCCGTGGAGGTTTGCAGAAGGCATGGGAGAAGGCACGATCGGCGAGAAGAACAATGTCACCTGGTTCAAAGGACTGGTCAGCCGGGAAGATCGGGAGCGGCTGCATCGGCACCGCGGTGCGGTGGTCTGGTTCACGGGGCTTTCAGCCTCGGGCAAATCGACGATTGCGCATCGCCTCGAACAGGTCCTGCACCGCATGGGGTGTTCGACCTATGTGTTCGACGGGGACAACGTCCGCCACGGCCTGTGCGCCGACCTCGGTTTTTCCGGGGACGATCGGAGTGAGAACATCCGCCGCATCGGCGAGATGGTGCGGCTCTTCGTAGATGCGGGGATTATCGCCGTAACGGCCTTCATCTCACCCTTCCGGTCGGATCGGGACCGGGTGCGGGCGCTGGTCGACCCGGGCCGGTTTTTCGAGGTCTTCGTCGACTGTCCGCTGGAGGTCTGCGCCGCGCGCGACCCGAAAGGGATCTACGTCAAGGCCAGGGAAGGGAAGATACGGAATTTCACCGGGATCTCGTCGCCCTATGAAGCGCCGGAGGCCCCCGAGCTAGTGGTTCGTTCGGACCGGCAGACGTCGGAGGAGGCGGCCCTGAGCGTCGTCAAACTCCTCGAGGAAGCGGGCATCCTCAGTACCCCAGCCGACGGAGTGCCCGGGTGTCCTTGTTCCAGTTCTTTTCCACCCGCACGCTGAGGGATAGAAAGACCCGGATCCCGAAGCGCTTCTCCAGTTCCAGCCTCGCTGCGCGCCCGATCGACTGAATCATTTTTCCCTGCTTGCCGATCAGGATGCCCTTCTGATTCTCGGTCTCGACATGAATCCGGGCGTCGATCTCCAGAAGATCCCCCCTCTCCCTCTCCTCGATCCGGTCGACGGTCACCGCGCAGGCGTAAGGAATGTCTCCGCGCGTGCGCAGAAATATCTTTTCCCTGATGATCTCGGCGATGAAGAAGGCCTCGGTCTGGTCGGTCGAGATGTCCGGGGGGAAGAACTGGGGCCCCGGCACCAAATGGGCCTTGATCTGCCCGATGAGCGCTTCCACCCCGTCCCCCCGCAGGGCCGAGACCGGGAGGAAGGCCTCGAAAGGGTAGGCCGAACGGAACTGTTCGATGACGGGAAGGGCGCGCTCCGGAGGCCCGAGATCCATCTTGTTGATGACGAGGATCGCCGGTTTGCGGGAGGCGTGCAGCCGGCGGATGATCGGCGGGATCTCGGGGTCGTTGGGCCGGCCCGCGTCGATCAGGAGGAGCACCAGGTCGACCTCCTGAAGGGCCGCCATGGCCGATTCCACCATGCTGCGGTGCAGGGCGGTCCTCGTCTTGTGGATGCCGGGCGTGTCGATGAAAGCGACCTGAAAATCTTCGCCGTTCAAGACGGCTGTGATCCGGTTCCGGGTGGTCTGGGGTTTGGGGGAGACGATGGAGAACTTCCGGCCGAGGATGCGGTTCAGGAGGGTGGACTTCCCGACGTTCGGCGGACCGGCGATGGCGACGAATCCCGAGAGGAAACTCATGCCTCGACCACCCGGATGCGCCCCGGCGGAAGACTGTTGTCCGGCAGGACGGCTGCGACCCGGCTGCCGGTCATCGCTTCGAACCAGGCAAGGCCCTGATTCCGGTGTCCGCGAAGGAGCGGGATGTCCTTTTGCGGGGCCATGAGCTGAACGGTGCGGCCCGAAGGGACCTGGAGGAGTTGGTGCCGGAGGCTCTCGCGATAGACGGTTGCCCTCACGATGGAGCCGAACGACGGGTGCCAGGGGCCGGCCAGGATCCGCCCCGATTCGCGCAGGTCCGGCGAGGGCAGCAGACCGATCCGGATGACGGGAATGCCGCTTCCTTCGAGGCGCCGGCAGGCTTCGGCGCATTGGACTGCGGCCTCTTCCACGGACAGGGGGCGGTAGCGGCCCGCCTTGTACCATTCCGCCATGACGGTGCCTTCGATCACGACCGCAGGGTAGAGCCGGACCATGTCGGGATGAAGTTCGATGACGGCCTGGACGGTGGATTGGAAGGTCCCTGCGGTGTCCCCGGGGAGGCCCGGCATCAGCTGGATCCCCACCTTGAACCCCATGCCGCGCAGAGCGGCGACCGCGCCGCGGGTGGCTTCGGGGCCGTGTCCTCTGCCGGCGAGACGGAGGACCTCCGGGTCCATCGACTGGGCGCCGAGTTCGACGGTCGTGACCCCGAAGCGGCGCAGTGTTTCCAGACGCGCGGGATCCAGGGCGTCGGGGCGGGTCGAGACGCGGATGCGGGTGACGGCGCCTTTTCCCCTGAACGGTTGGACCGCCGACAGGAGTTCCTCCATCCGCTCGATCGGCAGCCGCGTAAAGGTCCCGCCGTAAAAGGCGACCTCTGCGCCGGCGGGTGCCCGCGAGCCCAGCGCCTGTTCCAGGATCCGCCCGACCTCCGCCCCCCGCAGCGGGTGTTCGTCATGGCCGGTGATGCGGTGCTGGTCGCAGAAGATGCAGCGGTGCGGACAGCCTTGATGGGGCAGAAAAACGGGGACGATGAAGGGTCTCAGGCCGGATCGAGACACCGGAAGGCCTCCCTGGCGGCCTGCTGCTCCGCCTCTTTCTTGCTTTTGCCGCACCCCTCGGCTAACATGGTGCCACTCAGCCATAAAGCGATTTTGAAGGTCTTGTCGTGCGGGGGGCCGGTCTCCTCGATCAGACGGTACTGGGGAAGCGCACGGAAGGCCTTCTGGGTGTATTCCTGCAGAAGGCTTTTGTAATCGTGGACCCGGTCCCGGCTCTGGACCTTGTCGATCAGAGGCGCGAAGAGCGTGTCGATCACCTTTCTGGCCTTTTCGAAGCCGGCGTCGAGAAAGACGGCGCCCACGATCGCCTCGACGGTGTTGGCGAGGATGGACGGTTTGGCGCGCCCGTCGCTTTGGGCTTCCCCTTTGCCGAGGAGGATATAGTCGCCGAGTCCGAGCCGTTGAGCGATTTCACACAGCCCTGACTCGTCGACGATCATGGCCCGGTATTTGGACAGGTCCCCTTCTGTCGCTTCCTGAAAACGCTGCATCAGGAGGTCGCTGATGGCGAGATCGAGAACGGCGTCGCCCAGGAACTCGAGGCGCTCGTTGTCCGCCAGTTCCGAAGCGGCCTGCTCGTTGATGTAAGAGGCGTGGCAAAGGGCCTGGAACAGGAGTTCTTTCCTCTTGAACCGGTGACCCAGCCTTCGTCCGAGTTCGGTGAGATTGACGATTTCGTTTTGCAATGGATTCTTACCTGCTGCCAACGGGGCGGCGGAGACCCGCCTTCCGGCCTGAATGAGCCGGTCCCCCTGCCTTGATCGTGTGTCGAGTGGTTTGATTCTATAACGCTTGCGCATGGCGCGCAAGTTTCCAATCCGGACAGGATGATTTTTTCTGATTTCAGGGGAATGGCGCCCTTGCGCCGTGGCGGCCGGCAGATCGACGCACCGTCGGATGGATGGATGGACGTCAGGACCAGGCCGATGTGGGTCCGCCATGAAGAGGGTTCAGCGGCGCAGCCCCTCGGCGATAGAACAACGCCGGATGAAAGCGGATTCGTGAAAGCGTCAGGAAATCGAAGCGGTTGTCATCCGGAAATGATTTCCCGGTAGAACGGGTTTCCAATCCGGAAATGAGGATTTTTGGCCCATATCAAGGATAGCGGGGCGGCGGAAAAGGGGCGTTGCGGACGGTGAGTCGCAGGGGGCGCTTCGGAAAATACGGCGAGACGAAACGCCTGGAGCGGCTGCGCCGCAGCCGTTTGTCCAGGCGGATGGCCGGGGCCGGCGGAAGGGCTTTCCCGTCCGCGTCGGGCCGGGCCATCGGGGCCGGGCGGAAATCCGCGGCACCCTTCGTCCGTTCCTCCCTGGAGTCGGACGCCCCCTTCATCGAGGCCTTGAGCCGCCGCGTATTCACGCGGTATGGGGGGACCTACGGAGAGATTCTCTCAGCGTGGTTCGGACATCGGTTCGGCATAACGCTCGTGGCCATACTGGGCCGCTCCCGGGCCGGTTTTGTCATGATGGGTCCGGTCGATGAGAACGGCCGGCTCCCTTGCACCGTCGAGATTCTGGCGATTGCGGTGGAGCCCCGGTTCCAGGGCATGGGGGTCGGACGCAGGCTCTTGTCCGAGGCCTTGAAGAAGGCGCGGATAGGGGGCGCCCGGAGCGTAGTGGTGCACACCGCCGAAGAAAATTTAGCGGCCTTGAAGCTGTTCGAATCCTTCGGCCTCGTGCCGCTGGGGTTGAAGGAAAGCTTTTACCCGGAGGGGCAGAACGCCTATCTCATGATTCGGTCGATCGAGGGGTGAGGGGCGCCGCAGGGTCTCCTGCTTGAACCGCGCCCGGCAATAGGGTATGGTGGGTTGAAATCCACGACAAGGAGAAGAGGATGAAAGCAGTGTGCGAGGGAGTCTATTTTATACCCGGGCGTGACGAGATGATCCCGGACGCTCATATGTACGTCATCGGCGGGCCGGACGCCGAAGACCTGACGCTGGTCGACGCCGGTTTGGTCGGAAAAGGGGCCTACAAGCTGGATGCGATCCGGCGGCTGGGTCTGGATCCGGCCAAGGTGAAGCGGATCATTCTGACCCACACCCATCTCGATCACATCGGTTGTCTGCGCGAGCTGCTCGACGCCCTGGGGGAGGTCGAGTTGTGGATCCACCGGGCGGAGGCCGAGCCCCTGGAGCAGGGGGACCCCAGGACCGTCTACGGGATGGATATGTTCCGGAACATGTGCGAGATGCAATACGGCCTGACGCCGAAGGCCCTCACCTTCAAAGTGGACCGCAAACTCGAGGACGGGGAGGTGGTCGAACTCGGGGGGATGGATTGGGAGATCCTGCACATCCCGGGGCATTCGGCCGGCTCCATCGGACTTTACAACCGCTCCGGCAGGATCCTGATCTCCGGGGACGTCGTGTACGCCGATTACGCCATCGGCCGCTTCGATCTTCACGGCGCGAGCGGGCCGCAGCTCAGGGAGTCGCTGCTGCGGCTGGCGGAACTCGAGGTCGATGTGCTGCTGCCCGGGCACAACCAGATCATGAAAAGGGTCCCCCCTGGTTATATCGCCGATACGGCCCGCCAGTGGGCGCCCTATCTCTCCTGAGCGGCGGTCCTTCCCGTTGGAATCCTTCTTACAGTCAGGCAAGTGGGTGACCGACCCCGACATCGTCGAGGGTTACCGCCATGATGCCCTGGGGATGCAGGGCGGTTTCGAGGCGCTTTTCAGACCGGAAGACACCGCCGACATCCAGGAATGCCTGAAGATGATCTCGGACAGGGGAGGGTCCGTCACCTGCCAGGGTCTGCGCTCCTCGCTCACCGGGGCCTCGATGGCGCCGGGGGGCGTCGCCCTGTCGCTCGAGCGGTTCAACCGGATCCTGGATATCGATCGGGTCCGGCGGCGCGCCCTGGTCGAGCCGGGGGTGGTCCTGGCCGAGTTGAAGGCGGCGGTCGCCGCGGACGGTCTTTTCTATCCACCGGACCCGACCAGCGCGGCCGAGTGCACCCTGGGCGGAAACGTGGCCACCAACGCATCGGGCTCCCGTTCCCTCAAATACGGGGCCACGATCGAATGGGTCAGGGCGCTGCAGGTGGTGGACGGATCGGGGCGTGTGATCACGGCGCGCACCGCCGAAGGCGGCAAGATCTGTGCCGGTTACGGCGCGTTTTACGATCCGGCGCGCCTCTTTGTCGGATCGGAGGGTACGCTCGGGGTCGTGACCCGGATCGAGGTCGCCCTCACCGAACTGCCCGAGGCCTTCATGCTCGTACTGGTCTTTTTCCCCGACATGGGCAGCGCGCTCGATTTCGTCATCCGTGCACGGGAGGATCCGGCCTGCGATCCGCGGAGCCTTGAGTTTCTGGACGAAGGCTGCCTGGAGATCATCCGGGGCAGGGCCGAGGGCCTCGACATCCCGACATCCGCCCGTGTAATCGTCTACTTCGAACAGGAATACGGGGCGGAGGACGGCTACGAGGCCCTGCTCGACGCCTGGTCCCGTCTGATCGAACAGCACACGCCGCTGGCCGGCGACACCCGGATCGCCTTGACGGATCAGCAGAAGGACCACATCATGGCATTGCGGCATTTCGTGCCGGAGAGCATGAATGCGCTGAGCATCCAGGCGGTCCGGACGGGCGGCTGCAAGATTTCGACGGATTGGGCCGTTCCGTATCGGCGTCTGCCGGAGTTGTTCGCTTTTTTCGAAGAGGTCCGTGCCCGCCTCGGATCGATGCCGGTGGTGCGCTTTGCACACATCGGCGAAGGGCATCCGCACTTCAATTTCATCGCCCGCGATCCGGAGGAGAAGCGAAGGGCCGAGGAGGTGGACCTGCTGATGGCGCGCAGGGCGGTCGCTTTGGGGGGGACCATCACCGGGGAGCATGGAGTCGGAAAAATGAAACGGGAGCACCTCGCGCTCCAGTATCCTCCCGCCGTCATCACCGCCATGAAGGCGATCAAGCGCAGCTTCGACCCGAAGGGGATCCTCGCGCCGGGAAACATCTTCCCGGCCGATGAAGGGCCCTGATGCCGGCGCCCTTTCAAAAGGCGGCCGCGGGCCTGGCCGGCTTCTTTTTTCATCTGACAAAAGGCATTTGGATGTGATAATAGTTTTGGTATGTCTTGAGATCCGGCTTGTCGGCCCGTCGGGGCATTGGCCGGAACGGTGTCTGTTCGGAGACGGTCTACGCTCGATGTTCAGTTTACACTCCTGAACCCCGATGGTTTCAATCCGGAAATGATTTCCCGGGTACAACCGGGTTTCCAATCCGGAAAGAACGCGTTGAAAACGAAATAGTTCCCAGGCCGGAAATGAGGACTTTGCTTCACACCCTTCGGGTGCTCAGTCCCACCCCTGCGGGGCGGGTCCCGGTTTCTTCACACCCTTCGGGTGCTCAGTCCCACCGCTTCGCGGCGGGTCCCGGTT
>ENA-OSEO01000566-OSEO01000566.1-sediment-metagenome-genome-assembly--contig:-NODE-566-length-90945-cov-5.519446_pt1 | contig 90945 bp, 87 predicted proteins | sample MGYA00237883_ERZ534232 | MGnify/ENA metagenome assembly ERZ534232
AGAATTAACCAAAGGGTAAGCTCGTAATGCCAGCGCTGTTGCAGCGACAAAATAGGATGAATAAGTCAATCGTATTCCCTGTCTGGAAAAAAGTTCTTTATTGATCTTAAAATGATCACTTACCAATTTCATATCCGCTTCCATTACAGTTGTCACATGCGGTGAAGTGTGTTTACTCATGACCATGTGGTCTGCAATCGCTTTCCTCATTTTGGTTAATGGAATGATTTGATCCCCGGATGAAACCGGTGTTTGTTTTTTGGCAGGTACAACTTGTTCTTCTTTCTTTTCGCGAGGCGGTTGGGTTGACTTAAATCGATCCGGGAATTGTAGTTCTGTGGGTCGGAAAAGATCTCCTTCACCAGGCGTCTCCCAGGCTGCAGTTTCTGGTTCAACTTCCAATTCACCCGATTTTTCAATAAATTGAAGCACGTCTTTTTTCGTGATCCGATTGTTATTACCTGTTCCTGTGATTAAGGACAAATCGATATTATTTTCACGAGCCAATCTCGCCACAACCGGTGAAATAAAACCCAGGTCTTGATCTCTTCCTACATTGAGCTTTGAAGCAATCACTTCCGATTTGGTTTGTATGGGTTGGTTCGTTTCACTCAAATCCTCTTCAGCAACAATTCCTTCCTCAGTGGGAACTTTTTCATCAGGTTCACCAATCCAGCCCAGAATTGTTCCCGCCTTGACGGTGGTACCCTCCTCAACCAGTATCTTCAATAATGTACCGGATGCGGGACTGGGAATCTCAGTATTAACCTTGGCAGATTCAACTTCCATTAAAGAATCAAATTCTTCAACATGATCTCCCTCTTTGACCAGCCATTTGATAAGCGTACCTTCAACAACTGATTCCCCCAATTTAGGCATGATTACTTTTTCCGGCATGCTTACCTCCTTTTAGTATCGCGCCAGTTCAAGAGCCGATTTGAAAATTTTCTCCGGATTTACCATAAACCATTCCTGCATCGGGTGGCTGAATGGCACAGCTGGTACATCTGGACCCGCTAAACGCCGAACTGGTGCATCCAGATCATTAAATCCATGTTCTGCAATAATCGCCGCAATTTCTGCACCATAGCCACCTGTCAGGTTATCTTCATGCACGATCAGAGCTTTACCAGTCTTTTTAACCGATTTGAGAATTGTATTTCGATCAACCGGATAAAGGGTTCGTAAATCAACCACTTCAGCCGAATAACCTTCCTGTTCCAACTGTTCCGCAGCCTGGAGTGCATAGTAATGCATCATTCCATACGCAAAAATTGTTAAATCCTCACCAGACCGTGATACCCTGGCAGGTCCAATCGGCACTACATATTCCTCATCAGGAACTTCACTTTTGATCAGGCGATATCCTTTTTTAGGTTCTAAAAATATCACAGGATTTGGATCTCTGACAGCTGATTTTAATAATCCCTTTGCGTCATAAGGACTGGAAGGTATAACAACCTTTAATCCTGGAATATGTGTAAAGAAAGCTTCTACACTTTGTGAATGATATAAACCTCCCCCAATGCCCCCTCCATAAGGAGCACGAATGACCATTGGCACAGTCCAGGTTCCATTGGAACGATATGTCATCTTTGAAGCTTCACTGACAATTTGATTAAAGGCAGGATAAATAAAATCTGCAAACTGAATTTCACAAATGGGTTTCATTCCATATAAAGCTGCTCCAATTCCAACACCAACAATGGATAATTCTGCTAAAGGAGAGTCAATTACACGATCCGCCCCGTATTTTTCAAACAATCCCACTGTAGCTCTGAAAACGCCTCCCCGTTGCCCAACATCTTCTCCTACAATGAAGACATTTTCATCCCGGGCTAATTCTTCATCCATTGCGTCACGGATGGCTTCCACCATTGTTTTTTCAGGCATTGAGCACCTCCTCTGCATACACCGGGTAAGCTGCTTCTTCTGCGGCTGGATAGGGAGCATCTTCGGCTATCTTCACAGCATCTGTGACCATTTGTTTTGCTTTTTTATCCAAATCCTCCAAATCTTTTTCAGAATAAATCCCTTCATCCATCAATCTTTTTTGTGTTATCAAAAGTGGATCAAATTTTTTATTCTCTTCAACTTCTTCACGTGAGCGATAAGTACGATCGTCATCATCGGAGGAATGAGGAGTGATTCGATACATCTTCGCTTCCACCAATGCTGGTCCATTTCCATTGCGGGCAGCATCGACTAGCCCAGAAATGATTTCATAAACCAAAAAAACATCGGTTCCATCAATCATTTGACCCGGCAGTCCTAGACCACAGGCTTTATCTGCTGAACTTTTGACTGCCATCTGCATTTCTGGCGGAACAGAGATTGCGTACTGGTTATTTTGCACCAAAAAAATCACTGGTAAATGGTGCACGGCTGCCCAATTAACTGCTTCATACCATTCACCTTGAGAAGTAGAGCCCTCACCAAAGGTTGTCAAAACAACTTTCTTTTCTTTCTTAATCTTTATAGCCAAACCGATACCTGCTGCATGAACTGCCTGAGTCGCAACCGGAGCGGAATGACTGACTGCGTTCACTCTTCTTAATCCAAAATGGCTTGGCATCTGCCTTGATCCGGAGCCTGGTTCCCCAGCCTTGCCCATCAGACTTAACATGAATTCTTCAGAGGTTAATCCCAAACTAACCATTAATGCCAGGTCTCGATAATAAGGAGTAACCCAATCATACCCACGCTTTAATGCAAAAGCTGCTCCCACCTGTGCTGCCTCGTGTCCAATCCCGGATATATGAAAAGCAATTTTTCCTTGCCGATGTAAGACCCAGGCACGTTCATCCAGGCGACGTGAAAGCAACATCATCCAGTACATATCCTTTTTTAATTCACTGGACAAGTCCATCTATTCTCCTCTTGTTGAAAATTTATCTGGTTTGAGAACATCTCAAACCAGAAATGATTCATTTTTCCTATCCAGTGTATCAAAATCCCACCCTGGTTTCAAACCCTACCATTTACACTTGTAAAAATGTGAATGGATTAGTTGGATTGGTTGATGGTTATGCGATTGTGTTCAATAACCGACAACATTTCTTCGTTGGAAGCAAATTTAAAGTGCTCAAGACCTCTTTCGGCTGCAATTTTATTTTCTGCGATCAGCAACCCATTTAAGTCAAATTTATCAACGATTCTTTTATTCCTGCTTCGAATAAAGCTTTCAATCTGTTCAGTGTTTCCTCTGGGAGGATTTTCTAAAGTTTGTAAATACATTTCAATGGCTTGCGCTGCATTCACACCATCTTTTCGGGCATTTCCTACCAATCCATCGCTCGCTTTTCTAGCCCAACCAGCTAAAAATACATCTTCGATTATCTTAAAGGATACCGGATCAAAGCTTTCGTACGAAATCCCATTGATTGGAAAACGTGGTTTTGGATTCTTTACAAATTCATTGCGGTCATAAGGAAGACCGAAGTTTGGATCAATCGCATCTCCGATAGCGAATATGACAGTATCAACTTCCAGCATTGATTTTCGACCTGTTCCTCTGGCTTTGATATATCCATTCTCATTAATAAGTGTCGTTTCTTCAATTTCTAACCCCTTTATTTCGCGATTTTCATTTCCGATCATTCCAACAGGTGAAGCTAAAAACTTGATTCTAAAAACGGAGTGTGAATTCGTTTCCTCCGCATTAGGAAATGCTTCACGAACGAATTTGACCGATTCGTAAGGATCCTGTCCCAAAGAATTCATGAGTGGAGTGACACGATCAATTTCTGCAAGATAATCATCCATATCGAGATTTTTTACAACATACTCAAGCTCCTTACGGGTGAATTTCACTTCAGCAGGTCCACGACGGGCAATCGCAGTCACCTCATCAACTTCTTTTTCTGTAATGAGATATCGGGCGATATCCATCATCACATTGCCAACCCCAATGATGGCTACCTTTTTTCCTATTTTGAATTCTTGTGTACTGAAAGGAGGAAGCTGATTGAAGTGGTAAACGATATCTTTGGCGTGATAACATCCAATTAAATCCTCCCCGGGGATTCCCAACCTTTTCGTTCCCTGCGCGCCTGTGGTCACCAGGATTGCATCAAATCCAAGGTTTCGGATATCTTTAATTGAAATCTCAGATTTTTCCCCTACTACAAGATTTCCAAAATAAGAAACATTTTCATTGGCAATAATTGAATAAAACTGTTTCCTCAAGCCTTCTTTTATTTTATGTTTTGTGGGATATATTCCATATTCTGCCAGTCCACCAGGTTTAATATCCCTATTTAACAGAGTCACTTTGTGATTGTTGTTGACTAATTCTCTCGCTGCAAAAATTCCTGCGGGTCCTGCTCCAATAACTGCAATACAACGTGATGTATTAATATTCATTTAGAATAATCCTTAAGGTTCGAGTATAAAATCAACAATTTATATAATTATAATCGGATATTCAATCAAATATTGATTATTTATTTATTAAAGGTTGTGCTATATTTTTTGAAAGATATTGCAATCATTTAATGCACCTGATTAGACAATTTCAAATTGATGTCCTAATAATGACAGAGATAAAGGTTGATAATGGATAGCCCTACAAAAATAAGACTCGAAAATGGATTATCAGTTCTATTAAAAGAGATTCACTCAGCACCCATTATCAGTCTTTGGACGTGGTACAGAGTCGGCTCTCGATATGAAAAACCTGGATTCACAGGCATTTCTCACTGGGTCGAACATATGCAATTTAAAGGAACAGAGAAGTACCCATCTACCGTAATGGATCGATTGATTGCCAGAGAAGGCGGGGTATGGAATGCATTCACACATGTGGATTGGACAACGTATTTTGAAACAATGCCTGCCAATAAAATTGATTTAGCCATCGATTTGGAAGCAGATCGCATGGTCAACAGCTTATTCAGTCCAGCGGATGTTGAATCAGAAAGAACAGTCATCCTTTCTGAAAAAGAAGGCAAAGATAATGAGCCATTTCTCAGATTGAATAATGCCATCAACGAAGCAGCATTTTCATCTCATCCATATCGAAACGAAGTAATCGGAAGCCTGGAGGATTTACAGCGAATTCAAAGAGATGACCTTTACCATCACTATAGAAAATACTACCAACCAGCTAACGCGATTATCTCAGTTGCAGGTGATTTCAATACTTCAGAAATGATCGAAAAAATTCATAATAAATTTAATTCCATTTCATCTGAATTCTTTCCTGATCCTGAAGTAGAGCCTGAACATGAGATAAAGGAAAAAAAAGAAATACGATTATCAGGCCCTGGCGACACCATATTTATTCAAATTGCATATCGATCTCCCTGCGCTAGCGATCCTGACTTTTTTGGTTTTACGATACTGGATAGTTTGTTATCGGGTCCAGCCAGTTTGAACATGTTTGGCGGAGGAGGAACTTCGAACAGAACCAGTCGATTATACAAAAAAATCGTTGACAAGAGATTAGCCGTAAGCCTGGCAGGTGGACTTCAGGCAACACTTGACCCACACTTATATGATTTATCCATCACGCTCAACCAGGAACAGGATCCTGAGATTGTTATTAAAACAATTGATCAGGAAATAGAAAGATTGATAGAGAAAAGAATCCGTAATTCGGAAATTCAAAGAGCCGTAAAACAAGCACGGGCTATGTTTGCTTATGGGCTGGAAAATATCACCAATCAAGCTTTTTGGCTTGGATATTCCGAATGTTTTGCCAATTTTGATTGGTACTCAAGTTATCTGGATCGGCTGAATGAGATAAAACCACGAGATGTGCAAAGCGTCGCTGAAAAATATCTTCATCCCGAAAAACGAGTGATTGGTATCTATCATCCAGATTTTTCTGAAAGTAAGCAATCATCATGAATAATCAAAAAATGTGGGATCATTTACCAGGCGAAGATTCAATCAAACGAGTTGTTTTACCCAATGGCATAATCGTTTTAACAAAATCCGATTTTAACAGTCCTTCTGTTGTAATCAGTGGTTATTTGAATTCTGGTTCAATTCATGATCCGCAAGAAAAGCTTGGGTTGAGTCTTTTTACTTCCTATGCACTCATGCGAGGATCTATATTTCACCGTTATAGAAGAATCTACAATGATTTGGAGACGGCTGGTGCAGCAATGGGATTCAGTAGTAGTATTCAGTCCACCAGTTTCGGTGGAAAATCTCTGATTGAAGATTTACCGTTACTGCTGAATACCTTATCTGAGGCAACACGCTGGCCAATTTTCCCACCAAACCAATTAAAAATCCTATTATCCCAAATCATCACAGGCGTGCAGATACGTGAACAGGATACCGGTGAACGTGTTTCATTAAGATTTGATGAGGTTCTTTTTCCCGACCATCCTTATGGACGCTCTGAAGAAGGGTCAATTGAAACTTTACGACGAATCAGGAGATCTGATCTAATTAAGTTTCATCAACAATTTTATGGACCATCTGGAATGGTTATTGCAATCGTAGGAGCGATCGAACACCAAAAAGCAGTTGATCTTGTTTACCGTGCTTTAGGAGATTGGAAAAATCCGGTCTGGGTGCCACCTCCAACAATACCTGAAGTTCCTAACAGGAAATTTTCTTATCGTGAACATATCCCTATATCGGGTAAATTTCAGACAGATATTATTATGGGCAGTTATGGACCCAAAAGAACATCGGAGGAATTCCTGATTGCTTCATTAGGGAATAACATTCTTGGTCAATTTGGTATGATGGGAAGAATTGGTGAAGCGGTCCGAGAAAAATCTGGTCTTGCCTATTATGCTTCAACAGCCTTAAATGCCTGGCACAGTGCAGGTACCTGGGAGATTACAGCCGGTGTAAATTCAAATAACATTGATAAAACAATAGAGATCATCCAGAATGAAATTTCTCGATTTGTTAATGAACCTGTCTCTAATCAAGAATTAGATGATTCCAAATCAAATTTAATTGGATTAATTCCCCTTTCTATTGAGTCAAATGCAGGGGTCGCAAATGCGATTATCCGCATGGAAAGATACAAATTAGGACTTAATTATCTGCGGGAATATCCTGGTATTATTTCAGCTATTTCGAAAGAACAAATCCTTCAGGTATCTCAAAAATATCTTGATCCAGAAAATTTAGTAATTATCAGTGCAGGAACTTGAGATTCATATGTTAAGAAATGGTGTTGATATTATTGAAATAGAGCGTTTAGAGAAAGTCAGCCCTGGAATCAGATCCCGTTTTATTAATCGTGTTTATACAGAAATTGAAAAGGAAATTTGTGGAAATAATAATGCTTGTCTGGCAGGTCGATTTGCAGCCAAAGAAGCTGTATCAAAAGTACTTGGCACTGGCATAGGTGAGATAAGATGGCAGGACATCGAAATATTACGGGGAGTAGAAGGACAACCCATTATCAAGTTGCACGCCAAAGCTAAAGCCAAAGAAAATGAATTGGGAATTCATCATTGGGCAATCAGTATTTCACATAGTAGAACTTTAGCCATTGCTTTTGTTATCGCTCAATAATTTTAAGACAAATAATCAGTGGTTACAGGTAAAATAAATTTACAATGAAAATTCTTGCTGTAAGTGATGTTGAGCTTGGATATTTATATCATCCAAAAATCGTTGATCGATTTTATGATGTTGATTTGATTCTGAGTTGTGGGGATTTACCGCATTATTATTTGGAATACATGATTTCGATGCTCAATATCCCTCTGTATTATGTCAACGGGAATCATGCCCATAAACTTGAATTCACTACTGGCGGAGAACGCAATTATCCATGGGGAGCTCGAAATATCCATAAAAGTTGTGTTACAGATGATACGGGATTATTGTTAGCCGGGATTGAAGGATGCTTAAGGTACAATCTGGGGGATTTTCAATACACTCAATCGGAAATGTGGCTCCTTGTTTATAAATTAGTACCAAAATTATTCTTCAATAAAATCAGATATGGACGATTTCTGGATATATTTTTGTCTCATGCTCCCCCATGGAAAATTCATGACCAGGATGATTTACCTCATCAAGGAATAAAAGCATTTCGGTGGCTTATTAAGGTCTTCAAACCTGCCTATCACCTCCATGGACACATCCATGTCTATAGAAATGATATGGTGACAACTACCCGCTACATTAGTACAGATGTGATCAATTGTTACGGTTATAAGGAATTATTCTTTGATATTCGTCCTTATATCATAAATAAATCCATCTAAGCGATTTGTTGTCTCAATCCAATCCAAATATAATCGGGGGACAATCCTGGATTATAGTCAAATTCTATTTCAGAATCTGAATTGAGTAATTTACCCTCAAATTTTGGGTTCAAAAAACATACAGTTGGTTCGCTGCCAAATTTCTTCTGATAATATTCAACAGCGAATTTGATTTTTTCATTGATATTTTTATGCGGGTCGTTATCAAACCAAATCATTCCTGTTGCCATAATCCTCCAACAACTAATTACCTTGCAATTTTGGTGCCCAGAACCTCACCCAATTCGAGCCAATTTTTGTAGCAAAATTTCTTTCAGGTTGCAATTGTTCCAATATCCCTGCAGGCATAATTTTTGACTTCATTTCTGATAGATTTCTATCAATATGCCCATATATTCGGGTCTTGTGATGATCGAATGGATGCATTAGATCCGGATTTTTCCTTATATCTAAACCGGAAACCACCCATATTCTGGATGATGCTCCATTAGCAAGTAACCATTCAAAATTAAGACGAGTCTGTATATTCAGATGATTAATCAATTCACTATCATCAATAAAAAGGATGGCTGTAGGACCAGAGTTCCTCCCTGACAGCCGGTCATCCGCTTTCTTCGCAAGGTAATGTATCCAATCCTCTGCGCTATTCTCATATTCCCCGGACACGCCAGCACAAAATGAATATTGAGGATCAAATTCCTGAATAGTTTCCATCCACTTTTCAGGATAATGGCTGATAGTAACAAATTGTAGACTGGTGGGCTGTGAATAAGTAACCAATGATTTCATCATTACAGTCATTAGTTTACGGATGGAAGGTAAATGATCATTCACAATTAATATTGAACCGGGTCTTGGGTCTTCAAGATCAAAAAGAATTGGCATACCTCCTGACTTACCTATAAAAGCAGTCAATTCAGGAATATTAGGATGTTGTCGGATCAAATCATCAAATGAATAACTATATTCTTCAATTTGATTCTGATTTTTCCTGTTCAAATCTCTTTGGTAAACCTTATTATTTAGAACTGTTTGGTGATAAATTGCATTTGTCATCAGATCCTCCAGAATATTTGTTCTATTATAGAACAAATATTCTTATTTTGTCAAGAGGAAAAAAATTACAAACAATGGATTCTTGAGCAGTAAAACAATATTTGTCGTATTTTTTATATGTTCAAATTTGAAAATACGTTAAAATAAAAAAAGATTTAGCTTATATCCGTTTCCACAAGGAGGTTGTCGTGATAAAAGAAACTATCAAAGATGCCGAAACACGTATGAAGGGTGCAATTAACAGTCTCGAGGAAGATTTGAATGGGATTCGGACTGGACGAGCACATCCTGCATTAATTGATAAACTTTTGGTTGAATATTACGGCGTTCCAACACAATTGAACCAATTATCAACAATAAGCGTTCCTGAACCACGGCAACTGATGATCCGACCTTTCGACGCTTCCACCATTAAAATTATCGAACGGGCAATCATTGCTTCTGATCTCGGATTAACACCCAATAATGATGGAAAAGTGATCCGATTGAATTTACCTGTTCTTACGGAAGAGAGAAGACGAGATCTTGTTAAGGTAACCAATAATCGCCTGGAAGAAGCCCGAATTGCCTGTCGAAACGTTCGTCGCGATATCATCAAAGATTTACGCGAATTTGAAAAAGAAAAATTAATATCTGAAGATGAGTTAAAACGAGCGGAAGACGAATTACAAAAAGTGATTGATCGTTTTATTTCAGAAATAGATAAAATCGGTGAAAGAAAAACCGATGAGATAATGGAAGTATAAAATTTGATGGAGCCGAAATCAAGCACTTTGGAAGAATCACCAAACAATATTCCAACCCATGTTGCCATCATTATGGATGGAAATGGACGTTGGGCTCAAAAACGAGGATTACCTCGTCTGGCAGGTCATCGCGCTGGTACTGAGAATCTTCGAGAAATTATTAAAGCATGTGTAGAATTCGGCGTTAAATACCTTACTATTTATGCCTTCTCGACAGAAAATTGGGGGCGTCCTGCAGATGAAGTTAACGGATTAATGCACATACTTGAAGATGTAATTGACCATGAACTAGAAGAACTGCATCAGCAAGGTGTACAACTGGTGCATATAGGACAATTGGAAAGATTAGATCCCAGCTTGCGCGATAAAGTAAAAAAATCGATTGAACTTACAAAAGACAATCATCGTTTGACTGTTTGTATCGCCTGGAATTACGGGGGACGTGACGAGATTGTTTGTGCAATAAAACGGATTATTGAAGATGGACTTAAACCTGAAGAAATCAACGACAATATTGTTAGTCAATATTTATTCACAGCTGGTATTCCTGATCCCGATTTAATCATTCGAACTTCCGGAGAAATGCGAATTAGTAACTTTTTAATCTGGCAATCCGCATATTCAGAATGGTTTGTGACCTCAATTTTATGGCCAGATTTTAATCGTGATGAATTTCGAAAAGCTCTCATTGACTTCGGTAAACGAGAACGCCGATATGGTTTGGTGTTTCCATGTCAGGAAGATTGATCCAGGAATGCTGCTTACCAGAGTAAAAACTGCATTTGTTCTTTTAGTTCTTGGATTATCAGCCATTTATCTCAGTGGATGGGTATATTTTTCGTTCATTACCATCATTTTATTATTAGCTGCACGTGAATATTCTCAAATCTATCATAAAGGCGGATTCCAACCGAATACTTTGATTATTTTGGCAACTGTATTTAGCCTCTCACTATTCCGGTTTTTATTTGAATTTCAGTACAATGATATCATTTTAGCGTTGTCATTTTTAATTTCAATGACAATTCATACATTCCAATTTGAAACGGGTCGTGAAAAAGCACCCATTAATTTTGCCCTTACGATTGGAGCCATTATTTATTTTGGGTGGATTGGTAGTTACTTCATCTCAATTATGTTTTTACCACAAGGCCAGTGGTGGTTATTGCTATCAATTGCAATTGTTGCATTCTCTGATAGTGGTGCTTATTTTATCGGAAGTCAATTTGGAAAACATAAATTAGCCCCCATAGTCAGCCCCAAGAAAACCTGGGAAGGTTATTTTGGTGGTGTTCTATTTGGGATTGTAGGGGGGATACTAACTGGATTAGCATTTCATCAATTCACACCATTTATTAATTTAATTCATGGTTTGATATTAGGCATTGTTTTGAGTGTCATTACCCCTATGGGCGACCTGGGGGAAAGCATGATCAAACGTCAATTCAATGTTAAGGATTCGAGCAACTTATTTCCCGGGCACGGAGGGGCTATGGATCGCATAGATACCTGGGTTTGGGCTGTATGTATCAGTTATTATTTAATCGTCTGGATTTTTTAAATACAAAGAGAGATCTTCGATAGACCTCTCTTTGATGAAATTTATTTCAAGCTGTAAACTAGATTTGCGTCAGCGGAGATAATCATTTGTCCGGAGGCAATCGGGGCTGCAGATGCTTCTGCGTAATAACCACCACCTTTTGCATCATAGACTGGTTGTGGATTGCCGTTTGAGTACACACTGATGTTTTGTACTTCTCCAAGGCTTATACCTGCCAGACCTGCTAGCTCCTGGGCTTTTTCTGTAGCATCCTGGATGGCTAAGCGACGAGCTTCGGATTCAGCTTGTTTGCGGTCTTCAACATCAAACGATATTCCATTGATCTGATTCGCTCCACTTCGAACAACTGCATCCAAAATCTCACCCAGGCGATTCAAATCGCGAACTTTAACATTCACTGTGTTCTCAACCACATATTTCAATTCCATGGGTTGCCCATCTATACCATAATTCTGATAAGGATACACATTAAATGCCGTGGTTTGAATATCCAAAGGATCTATACCCATCTCAGCGAGAACCGATGATATCGATTTTGCCTGTTTGTTATTATCAGCTAAGGCTGTAGCTACATCTAAAGCTTCACTTCTGGTTCCAATATTAATATAGGCAATATCTGGAATAAGATACACTTCGCCTCTACCGGATACAGACATTGTTCGTAAACTTTGTTCGTTTACACCAACGGTTGAACAAGAGCTCAAGATTACAGCCAGTAAAACAAACAACGAGACAAATAACATTTTCTTCTTCATACTACCTCCAAAGGTATTTTGTAATTATTTTTGTATTCTTAAGACGACATAAAATAAAATTAGTTCCCAAAATAAAAAGGTTGCTGGAGAACCAACAACCTTTCTGTTTTCAATGAGGAACGCGTTACGGATTCAGGATTTGTAAAGAACCTATTGGAAGATTAACATTTAAAATATAATTCTGCTCTGTCGTAGATTGATTCGAATAAATCACATCACCTTCCCTCACAAATCCATCGCCCAGGGTAACTCCGGTCAGGCCAGAATCTAAATAGATCGTTACTGAAATTCCTTCCGGAACAATGATAACCATCTCCCCAATGACACACTCAAGGTCAGCTGATAATTTCTCATTATCTGGCAAGTTAATTTTCATGGTCCCAATCACAAGTTTTGAATCAAGATTCTGGATATCTAAATCTGTCAATGCAAGATTCTGAATTCCGATAATTTGTTCAATATTAATACTGAATGGCAAATTTGTATTTAATAAAAGGTCCCAGGGGAATCCATTATTCATATTATTGGAAGGAAAGTAAACATTTCCAGAAGTGGAAATTGAGATTTTTTGAGTTTGACCGCTCAATTCTGATTCAACTTTAATTTCTTCATTATTGGGTGCAAGAATCTCACCTTCGATTAATTGATTTGTAAAATCACCTGAATCAAGCGTCAATTTACCAACCACGGGTTTGATGTCAAGTTCAGCTCGTATCGTATCTCCAACTTCATAATTAATGGGATGTGAAATGGCATCTTGTGTAAGTGGTCCTTGTAAGGCAAACCAAAACAATCCCAACACGAATAGAAAGGAAATGGCTACTCCAATCAATGAGCCAACAACGGAGCGGTCACGGAAGATGATTTCCAGGCCGATGGCGACGATTATTATTGGCCAGAAGTTCATAATAATCTGCCATGTGCTCATCGAGAAAAAGCCAAAGTTTGCCAGAATTAATATGGAGCCAATACCAAAATCGAAAATTGCCCCGGTCCATTTATGATTTAACAAATCATCTATACCGCCAAAAACGAATATGATTGGCCAAAATCGAACGATTAAATTCCAACCATTTCCTGGAATTAGATTGAGGTTGGAAAGCAACAATATTACGCCAATAAATATGATTAATAAAGGAAAAAAGATACTGCGATCTGATTTTCTGACGGTAAATTTTGAATTTTCTGACATAATTCCTCCTAAGGTTGACTTTTATTCAAGAACGATCTGACAACCAGAAAAACACCCAAGGCAATTAATAAAACTGCCCAAACCAGGTTTGATATATTGAAATCCTCAAAGAAAGCAAAAAGGCCGACAACGAACAAAATTCCAGCAGGAATTAATGGCCATTGGCGATTTTCTTCCAGACCAGGCAAGACAGTCAATAAAGCAAATGTCAGGGCAATGCCCATCAGAAGGACACCACCACCCTCAAACCTTGTAAATCCATCTACCAGGATCGTTGCAGCCAGAGAAGCCATTACACCAGCCGGTATGATCGCCCACCAGAATTTCTTGTTCATTAAATAAACAATCAAAAAGGCAATACTGATGGCAATAAAAAATATGAATCCTCCAATTTCACCCTGAAAATTAGGAAATATGGATGAAATTAGAATAATAAACCCTAATCCAATCAGAACAACACCAGGGATGATTGCCCACCATGCTTTCCGATTTTGTAAGAAATAAATGATGAATGCGACACCAGCGAAAGCAAAAAGCACACCCCATAATAGCCCACTAAAAGGAATTATGTTCAAGGAATCCAAAAAGGAAGCAATTCCAACGATAACGAGTAATCCCCCTAACAAAATACGCCAATTATTTTTTATGGTCATCTCTCACTTCTCACTTTCTGACAATTTCAATTAACTGCAAGTTTCCTTAGAATTACTCTCTTTTATTAATACGATTATTCTTCAAAAAAGTAGCAATTTTATTTTATACAAAAATTATACACTTGTCTTTTTCACACTTGACACAACTTTTAAATATTATATAATAGGATAAAACAAGTCTTATTTTGGAGAATTATGAAATTAAATTGCTTGTGTCTGAGGCGGGGTCTTTTATAACCGTCGCCTGAGAAAAACAGATAATAATAAACAGTCATCTACGTCAGGCAGCGGTGTCAAGCCCCGCTCATTTTTGCTTAATCACCTGATAAACAGATGGCTGTATTTTTTTTAAAACTAGGAGAAAATCATGAGAATTGCAAATAACATTACAGAGTTAGTTGGAAATACCCCTTTGGTACGGCTCAATCGCATAACCAAAGGTTTAAATGCAGAAGTTCTGGCAAAATTAGAATATTTCAATCCTGCCCATTCTGTCAAAGATCGAATTGGGGTGGCAATGATCAATGCGGCAGAAAAAGCCGGATTAATCAACCAGAATTCAATTATTGTTGAACCTACCAGTGGTAACACAGGTATTGCGTTAGCATTTGTTTGTGCAGCCCGTGGATACAAATCCATCATTATCATGCCAGATAGCATGTCTAAAGAACGACGAATGTTACTGCGAGCATTTGGGGCAGAATTAATCCTGACACCTGGCAGTGAGGGGATGGCCGGTGCAATCGCAAAAGCAAATGAATTGGCTCGAAATGACCCTCGTGTTTTTATACCGCAACAGTTTCAAAATCCCGCTAACCCTGACATTCATCGGAAAACAACTGCTATTGAAATTATTAATGATACCGATGGTCAGTTGGATTATTTTGTTTCTGGGGTTGGTACTGGTGGCACGATCACAGGTGTTGGTGAAGCTTTGAAAAAACACAATCCCGAAATAAAGGTGATTGCTGTGGAGCCTTCGGACTCAGCTGTGCTGTCAGGAGGTGAAAAAGGAAAGCACCCCATTATGGGAATTGGCGCAGGTTTTATCCCGGATGTGCTTAATACGAAAATTTATGATGAGATCATACAGGTATCCGGACCAGATGCATTCGAAACTGCTCGAAATATGGCATCTCAGGAAGGTCTTCTGGTTGGCATTTCCTCTGGAGCGGCAACCTGGGCCGCTTTACAAATTGCAAAACGGCAAGAAGCATTTGGCAAACGAATTGTGGTTATCATTCCCTCATTTGGGGAACGGTATTTGAGCACACCTTTATATGAAAATTTACAGGATTAGGTAAGATGAAAAACTTATTATCAACTCTTAAATCAGATCTGAATTCCGTTCTAAGTCGTGATCCTGCAGCCCGAAATAGATTTGAAATTATCTTGCTTTATTCCGGATTACATGCTGTCTGGTCTCACCGAATTGCTCATTGGTTCTGGACCCATAAACTCTTTCTGATTGCCAGAGGGATATCACAATTTTCAAGGTTTCTGACAGGGATTGAGATTCATCCAGGGGCAAAAATTGGAAATGGCTTCTTTATTGATCATGGTATGGGTGTTGTCATTGGAGAAACAGCAGAAGTAGGTGAAAATGTAACCCTGTACCATGGTGTCACATTGGGTGGTGTCAGTACAGAAAAAGGGAAACGGCATCCAACCATTAAGGATAATGTGGTCATTGGAGCCGGTGCAAAGGTTTTAGGTGCGATTGAAATTGGGGTAAGCAGCCGGGTAGGAGCCAATGCTGTTGTAGTACACACAGTGCCTGAGAATTCTGTGGTGGTAGGCGTACCAGGGCAAATTGTAAAACGATCCAACCAGGTGGTCAGTACGAAACCAGATCTCCACCACGACTTATTGCCGGATACGATTGGTAAAACCATTGAAACGATATTGGAACGCATGCAGAAGATGGAATCAAAGGTGGATCTGATTTCCCACACTCATCCAATGCTAACTAAACCAGAAAACGGAAACGGAAAAGAAAAGGTGAATATTCATGCGCCTGTGGGTGGTGTCTGGCAAGGAGAAGACTTCTCGATTTGATCCTTCGGTTTTATTTTCGAACAAACCCTCTGAAAGCGACAAAGATTAAGCCTATCAGGCAAATAACCGCCATTCCCCAACCAATGGTTTGGCGTTGGCTTTTTTCCATTCCGTAAATCGAAAAAGGTGGTTTTGGCGTCGGGGACGGGGTGGGGGTGATGGTCGCAGAAGGTTGCGGCGTGATAGGTGTTTGACTGGGCGTAATCGTTCTTGTCGGGGGAATGGACGTATTGGTAATGGTTGGTGACAAAGTAGGAGTTGGTGCAATTTGCACAATCAGACGTTCACCTACAAAAATAACCGGTGTTGGTAGTAGATTGTTCCATTGGATGATATCTGCAATTGTGACATTATAGGCAATAGCGATTGACCATAATGACTGACCATCCAATACCTCATGAATGATCGAACCGTCTAATTGTGGCGTAGCAGTCATCACATCACTAACAAGATTTGGATCCGGCGTGATCTGGTAATTGATCGTTGGTTGAGCAGCTAATCCTGTCTGTATTTCCTGGACCTGCAGTACATAATAAATCATGTCATCCTTGATTGCGACACCTGCACCAACTTTTCCAAAGGGGTATCCAACAATAGTGTTCCAGTTGGTTGTGTCCGTCCACATAGAAAATATCACTACTTGAACTGTCAAATTAGTTCCTCCGGCAATATTTTCAAGAAATCCCAAGCTACTCAGGGTTGACCCATCTGCTCGATTGTGCGTAATCTGTCCAATTTCAGCCATATAATCGGCATGTTGTTGAGCTGAAGCCATCAAGGTATTATCAATTTCTAAAAGCGCTAACGAATTATTCTCCCGAACACTATTTACTGTATTGATTAATTCGATGGCAGAATTTGTCTGTGCTTGAATAAGCTTTTCGGGTTGCAAAAACGCAAAAGCTCCAACCAGCAACGATATTAAAATTAAAATAAAATTTCGACGCATTGTTGGGTATTATAACCGATGCATCGAATTCTTACCTTTTTTGGATTGGATCAGGATAGAGATCTCTCCTCGAAATTAGTCCCCATGGCCTCGGCGATGAGCAAAAAATCACTTGCCGAAACCATACCAACGATCAAACCATTGTCATCAATCACTGGTAAATGATGAATGTGTTTTTCCCTCATGAGCATCGCACATTCTTTTATGGATAAATTTTGTTTCACCGAAACGATTGGAGAAGACATGATATCTTTAACGGTTAATTTTTTGGGGTTCTGATTTTCTGCAACGATTTTATCGCTGATATCTCTTGACGTAATAATCCCATAATCAGGATTTTTATCGCTTTTTCTAACCAAAACACTATTGATATACCGGCGACGCATAATACTCAGAATTTCGTATACCGATTGATCTGGATCCACAAATACAACCAGATCCATCATCCAATCTTTCACGGTATGTTTTTCATGCATTTTAAATTTTCTCCTTTCCAATAATTATGACACAATCGAACTGATCATTACTATTAGTATATAGAATCGTGTACCAGAAAATCAAGTTGTTACTGGTAGAAAATCACCATTTTCATTGAATTAAGTAATCAATTAATGAATATGCAGTCATATCCAATTGTATTGGGGTTATTGAGACAAAGCCTTCTTTCAATGCACCATAATCTGTACCAGTTTCTGGATCTCCATGTGGGAATTCTCCTCCAATCCAATAATATGGTACCCCACGCGGGTCTTCTCGTATTACCAATGCATCCCGATATAATCGTAAGCCCTGTCTTGTTATTTGATATCCTTTAATCTCTTCCTTTTTCAAATACGGTACATTAACACTTAAGATTGTTTTTTTGGCAACCCGTGATGGTTGACCTGTTGGCAAATCGTTACGGCATTAACACCTGCAACTGAGTAATCCACATCTCCAGGAGAATTTTCAGGTGAATCCAAAGAAAATGCTACCGCAGGCAACCCTGATATAGCAGCTTCAAAAGCAGCAGTGACAGTGCCTGAATAGGTAACATCATTCCCATTATTCGCGTGTGGTTTTATGCCAGAAACCACCAAATCAAATTTTTCTTCAATAAAACCCAACAAAACCCAAGAAGGCGAGGCGAGGCGAGGCGATTGACACCCGGTAGCAACCAACTTATAATAAAATAATTCTTTGGTCTTTTTTGAAAGACAATCATGAAATTCACCCAACATAAGGAAACTTTAGTTCAATCCTTGCTTGACCTGTATCACGAATTGAATGGTCTGATTCATTATTCAGTGTTTGCCCAAAGAATTAGGGCCAGTCCATTCAATGGGTATGGGTTGCTGCGCCTGCTCGAAAAAAAGGGTTGGTGATTACCCAATCCCGTCTCGAGTCTGATAAACGAGTAGTTGGGCATTCCGATGCCTCATATGATTGAGTGGAAGGGCTTGGTTACCCGCTCGGGTCTGATGCTGCTGAGCGGTTTTACGCTAGGATCACAGGCGAATGAAAGTAATAGTGATGTGGAATGGAAAAAACTCTTTCTGGAGCACATCACGCCGCTGACAACTTTACAAACTCGTATTTTGGAATTACTTGGTTTATCGATCAACTTTATTAACGATTGGCAGAAAATTGAAAAAAGTCATTTTATTTTCAGCAAATAGATAGTTTAATTACTACCAAAGGAGTGATCAGATGGAAACAAATCAAACAAGCATGCGGGCAGTCACGGGCAATATCCTCATCGTTGACTTGAGTAGGGGGGAAACGCGCGTCGAACACCCACAACCAGACACCTACCGCAAGTTTCTCGGCGGTCAAGGCTTGGGAGTGGATTATCTCTTCCGCAACATGCCGGCACATGCTGACCCGCTGGGACCAGAGAATATCCTCGGTTTCTTGCCTGGGCTGCTGACCGGCACCAGCGCTTATTTCTCAGGCCGTTACAGCGTGGTCGCTAAGTCACCGCTGACAGGTACCTGGGGTGATGCCAATTCAGGCGGTTTCTTTGGTCCCGAACTGAAGCGCGCCGGTTTTGACGCAGTCTTTATCCACGGCAAGGCGAAAAAACCGGTCTACCTGTGGATTAAAGATGGCGAAGTAGAAATACGCCCAGCAGACAAACTATGGGGGCTGGACATTACCGAGACGCTGAACGCACTGAAAGTTGAATTGGGAGACAAGTCGTTGCGCGCTGCTGCGATCGGTCCTGCGGGGGAGAAACTTTCTTTGATCTCCGCAGTGGTAAACGATTATGGGCGGGCTGCTGCTCGCTCGGGCATCGGTGCGGTGATGGGCAGCAAGAACTTGAAAGCTGTCGTTGTGCGCGGCAAAGGAAAGATCGAGTTGGCTGACAAGAATGAACTGTTGTCAGTCAATCGTTCGCTGGCAGACCGCATGAAGAAAAAGCCGTCTTCCGTTGGCAAGATATTGGGTGTGATTCTTCAACCGATTCTGCCCTGGCTGATGCGGCGGGGTGGCTTGCCGATGCCCGATGTTCCCACTATGATCGAAGGTTTCGGCAAACATGGTACCTCCATGCTTGCTTCCGGATCATCCGAAATGGGAGACATGCCGATCAAGAACTGGTCCGGCGTGGGCTATCGCGATTTTCCCATGCGCACGCGTTCGAGCAAGATCAGCGATGAAAATGTTTATCGCTATGCTAAGAAAAAATATGCCTGCGCCAACTGCGCTCTTGGCTGCGGCGCTCTGCTGGATGTTGAAGAAGGCCCCTACGCCATCAAAAATGAGCATCGCCCCGAATATGAGACGCTGGGTAGTTTTGGCGGCATGATCTTGAACGATAACATTGAATCTATCATCAAAGCCAACGGTATCTGCAATGCCTATGGATTGGATACCATTTCTGCCGGTGGAACGATAGCCTTCGCCTTCGAATGCTACGAAAGAGGATTGCTGACCAAAGAGCAGGCTGACGGCTTGGAATTGAACTGGGGTAACCATGAAGCTGCTATTGCAGCCTTGGAAAAACTGGCTAAACGTGAACCGGGTCTAGGTGAATTGCTGGCCGATGGCGTCAAAGTAGCCGCGGAAAAGATCGGCAATGGTGCAGAGCAATACGCCATACATGTTGGCGGGCAAGAATTGCCCATGCACGACCCGCGTTTGAACCCGTCCTTTGGTACCACCTACATCACCGATCCCACTCCTGGACGTCATACGCAAGGCGGAGCTGGTTTCAACGAATTCGGCCTTCCGCTCATCACCTTGCCAGGCATCGAAATCCCCCCAACTCCGCGGCGCGAGTTCAGCGGAAAGGGCAAGGCACATGCCATTGGCAGCAAGGCCGTTGAAACCATGGACGCGCTGGGCATATGTGAGTTTTCCTCAATGGCTGGCGAATATCCCTACCTCGGCATCATTAACGCAGCCACAGGCTGGGGCATTACCGCGGAAGAATTTCTCGAGATCGGCGAACGAATCCAGGACCTGCGCCAAGCCTTCAACGTTCGAGAAGGCTTCAAGCCATCCGACTTCGTGCTGCCCGCCCGTGTGCTTGGTAAACCACCGCTGGAAACCGGGCCCAATGCCAAAGTCACAATTGACATAGAGACCATGTCCAATGAATTCTTTCGGGAAATGCAATGGGATCCTACGAGCGGCCGTCCCAGCCGTGCACGCCTGGTTGAACTGGGGTTGGATTACGTCGCCGAGCAAGTCCACGCCTAGACGACGCGATGGAAGTCAAACTAACGATACACGGTCCTTTAGCAGGCCAGATTTTACGACTAAATACCAGCGTGCAATTGCAGGATCAGTCCACTCTGGCACAGTTGCTTAAAGCCGTCCGTCCTCAAATTGGGACAGATTTGTCCGAACTGTTGCGAAATGGGAGCGAACATCCTGTCATTTTGCTGTGCGGCGAATACCTGGAATTACCCACCGCCCTGGACCACCCCTTGAAGGAGGGAGATGAGATTGTCATCCTCCAAGGCATTGGAGGCGGATAGTCTCAAAAAATACAACCAATCGTAAATCCCTGCCTTTGAGCGATGGCAGGGATTTACAACTTCAATCACACACCGTCACGCAATTTGGGAAACCCGACCCCCATCCTTGCCGCTGCGCGGGAGTGGATTGACAACTTCATCAGCGCATTGCAGGCGTTATCGCGCAATCGGGCTACATTCCCTTACAGTCTGACCTGCTTAGCAATGAATTCGGCTATAGCTTGAAAGGCAATTTCGCGCTCCGGGCTTAATGTGACACCGTGTCCAGTATTTTCAAGCCAGAGTGTCTCTATGTGAGTTGAGGTAACGCGCTCGCCAAATAATTGCATCGCGTTTTTTTCAACAACTGTGTCATGCTTTCCCTGGATCAGAAGTAACGGGGCATGAATTTGCGGTAACCCTGACTGCATAACTTGCACTAACTCCAGCACTTCAGCCAACGCCCGGGTGACATACCGCGGATAGGGGTCAAGGTCAACACCGGGGGCGCGTTCGTCTAATTCGTATGAGTTGTCACTTAGAGGTGGTTTTTTGATCTCTTTGACAAACAGGCTAATAAATTTGATCAATCCCGGACGTGCAAGACGTGCTTGCCAGCCGTTGAGCAACCCAAAAGGTGTAGAGATGCCGATTACGCCATCAAACGGGTAACGAGCCGCAGCGGTCATGGTAAGCACACCACCCAAAGATTGACCCATGATAAATATCCGCTCATTGGATCCTTTCAGCAAGGAAAAACCATCCTCGATGGCAGCCAACCAATCTGTCCAACGCACACGGCGCATATCGGCAGGCTTAGTGGCATGACCGGGAAGACGAATTCCCAGCACAGTAAATCCCCGGTCGGCAAGGTAACGCCCCATATCGCGGTTTTCGCGAGTAGAGCTATTAAAGCCGTGAACGATCAGACAGGCATTTTTGCCGCCTGTGAAGAGATAAGGCTCAGCGCCAGGGGTGAGTAAATGAATAGAAGCCATGTGATTGTCCTTTTGTTTTTATATCCAACCACGAAGGTTGATTGTATCTTGAAACTCCTGATGATCATGTTAATATGCCCATTCTGAGTAACGATTTTGGCGATATCGGGGTCTTCCGGTTCGAGTGGACCCCAGCCACGCCAGGGAAACTCAAAGCGTCCCGTCCACATATCGCGGCGGGCGGGTATGCACGGTTAAGACCCGAGATAGGCGTTCTCGAAAACAACGCTTTTACGCGCCAGCGCGTCGAAATTGGGGGTTTGAATCCAGTCGTTGCCGTAACAACCAAGATGGTCGCGGCGTAGACTGTCAATAATGATGAAGATGGTATTCATATGTCACACTCCTTGTTTAAATAGTTTCATGGTTTAAATAGTTTCATTATCTCCGACGCGGGGTGGCCCTGGCGGAGTAAGCCCGCCATCATTCGCATGGGCTGGTCGATATGGGTAAAAAAAGCTTTGTAACCTTTGCAAAAATGGTTCAGCCCTGCTTCACCATCAGGCGTGAGGTCGGTGCGGTTCTTGGGACAACCGCCGTTGCAGGTAAACAACACCGGACATTCACGGCAATAGCGCGGCAAAGACGCTTTTTTGTTCAGACCAAACTTTAGCTGCTGTTCACTTCCCACAAGTTCTATTAGCGGTGTTTCAAGAATGTTGCCCAGAAGATGGCGCGGTTCAACGAAATGGTCACAGGAATACAAATCACCGTTGTGCTCCATTACTAGCGCTTTTCCGCAAGTTTCCTGAAAAACGCATAATCCACCCGGCGCGCCCAGCCAGCGTCCCAGGGCAGTGTCGAATATCTGCACGAAGACCCTGCCCACATCGCGGTGCACCCACTCATCAAAAATGGCGATGAGAAAATCGCCATATTGTTTTCCCGTGATGGAGCGCGAGGTTAACACCGTCCCTTCCTGGAAGCCTGTATCGTTGTCGCGCTCGACGATGGGAATGAACTGGATGTACTCCGCGCCAATTTCGTCCCGCAGAAAATGATAGACCTCCAGCGGCTGATGAACGTTGGCTGCGCTGACGCAGGTAAGGACGTTGAAATCCACCTTATGCCGCCTAAGCAAATTAACGCCGCGCACGACGCGGTCAAAGGTGGGCGCACCGCCTTTGTCCTTGCGATACACATCATGCACTTCACGCGGACCGTCGAGGCTGATCCCGATTAAGAAACGATTCTTAGCCAAGAAGCGACACCACTCATCATTCAGAAGCGTCCCGTTGGTTTGCAGGGTGTTTTCGATTTTCATGCCCGGACGGGCGTATTTCTGCTGGTACGCCACGACTTTGCGAAAGAAATCCAGCCCCATCAAGGTCGGCTCGCCACCCTGCCAGGCAAAGTTTACTTCTGGCACGCGCTGGGCAGTAATGTACTGGCGAATGTAATTTTCCAGGATCTGGTCGCTCATGCGAAAGGATCTGCCCTGGTACAGGTCTTCCTTGCGGAGATAATAACAATATTCGCAATCCAAATTACAGATTGCGCCGCGTGGCTTGGCCATTACATGAAAAGCGGGAGGAAGGGGGATGTCCATCATATTTTTTTTCTCAAATACTGCGTTCATGTTCCCAGTGTGGGTTATCGCTGGCGCGCAGATACCAGTGTAAAAAACGTTCACGAAGGTGGTTTCGAACTTCCGACAAGGCTGGGTCGTCAATGCGATTATACAATTCCTGCGGGTCATTTTCCAGGTCGTACATTTCTTCCTTTCCAGCAGTACGAATAACCATTTTCCAATCCTTCGTTCGGATCATAGCAGAACGCGCTACGGTCGTAGGATCATCATTCTGGAGTTTAAGTTTCTCGAAGTAAATGCCCATCAGGGGGTCATCGGGCGAATTGATACCAGCCTCAAAGGCTTGTGGCTCTCTTAAGTCGTAACCCCCAACAGCAAAAACTGCATCTCTTTGCACTTCACCTTCCATCAGTTCAGTGAGCGACAAACCAAAATGAGTATAAGCCGTATGCACGCCCGCCTGATCCAGCACGGTGGGGTATAGGTCAAGTGATTCTGTAAAATGATCCACTCGTCGTCCTGCATACCTGTTTTCTGGATATTTAACCATCAGTGGAACGTGCAACAAAACATCTTGATAACCTGTGGGCCATTTTTCTGGTAAACCGTAATCACCAACATAATCGCCATGATCGCTTAGGAAAATGATGAGTGAGTTATCGTATAACCCTTGTTCTCTGAGCGTCTCAATAATCCGCCCGACCTGCTCATCAAATTTGGAAACCATGCCATAATAGACCGCACGAATTTCGCGGCAGTCAGACTGGGTGAGGCGGTTCATTTCGTAACGATCATAAAGTGCTTGCATAAAATGAGGCTTATCATCCAGACGGGCTGAGATAGGCTGAGGAACTGTTGAACGTTCAACCATCGAGAAGTAAGGCTCCTCGACTTGATAAGGTGGATGAGGCAATGTGGCGGCGATATACAAACAAAATGGCTGCGATGGTTTTTTGCTTAACCATTTCAGGACGGAATTGAAAATAAATGGATCAGTTTGTGCAACGAGAGAATCTGCTTCCGCTTTTCCAAAATAGAAAGAATGGTGCAGTTTGTGGCCGCTTGGGAAGGGCGATTGATTCAAAGGCAAAATCTCAGAAAATTTATTGAGGCGTGGATCACCATACAGAGCATTAAATGTTTTATGCTCGAGCACAAACAAATGGATAGCTAGAGCCAATAATTTCACCCTTTTTACAAAAGGGATTCGACGCAAACGCTTTCGCATCATACTCAGTATAATCCCTTGTGGGCCTTCGAGACGGTGGCTAAAACTAGAGCGAAGACTAGCCTTAGTCATCATGTCGTTTTTTCCCGCCATGACGGTGTAATAACCATGGTCTCTAAGTTGCTTAAAAAGGTTCTCTTCATGCGGCCTTAGCAATTGGTATAACGACCGATGTCCGTTAACGTGTGGATACAATCCCGTGAAGTTGGCGATGCGCGACGGCCCACAGACAGGACTGACAGAATAGTTTTGGGTAAAGAATACACTGTCCTTTGCCAGAGCAGAGAGATTCGGTGTCTGGACAAGGGGATTCTCTATTAAACCTGCTCTCATTTCATCAGCCACGATAATAACAACATTAGGTTGGCTAGTCAAAATTCACAAACTCCTTTACGATAATGAAGAGCTTGCATGCTGAATAAAATGAGCGGCCTCACGAAGTGCAGCATCAGCTTGCGGGAGAAAACCGCCAAAATTAAAAAACCCGTGAGTTACGCCCAGATATCGCACACAGCACACTTTTATACCCGTATTTTCCAGTTTGGCAGCATACTCTTCAGCTTCATCGCGTAGTGGATCAAATTCAGCGGTAAGGATAAGCGCAGGTGGTAATCCTCTTAAATCTTCTGTGAGAAGAGGTGAGACACGCGGGTCATACCTCTGATCTTCTGCTTCGAGATATTGCTCGCACCGCCTGCGCAATGCCTGGGTCGTAATGCCAAAACCTCCTCCGCCATATTTCCGGTGGGAATCGGTATCCATTTCGGCTAGGTTAGTAACAGGATTAAAGAGTATCTGAAAGGTTATGGGTGGATATCCCTGTTGAAAAGCACTTAAACAAGCGACCGTCGCCAACGTCCCGCCCGCACTGCCTCCCGCAATACCTAAACGGGCAGGGTCGCCACCCATTTTAACACCGTTTTTGAAAACCCAATCCAATACGAATAGGGAATCTTCTAATGCAGCAGGAAACTTATTTTCTGGAGCAAGACGATAATCTATGGAAATTACAATGCACTCTCCCTGCTTTGCTAAACGTCGACATACCGGGTCAGATTGATTCACGTCTCCTACTACCCACCCACCTCCATGCAAGTAGATTAAAATGGGGCAAGGGGAAAGTAAGCTGGGTTTGTATATACGAACAGGTATAGTCCGATCTTCTCCAGGAATCAACAAATCATCCATTTGAACCGTCCTGTCGCGATGGACAAGAAACCGATTTAAAGTACGCACCCTTTTTTTCTCTCGCATCCGCTCTTTAACTGGGGATAGTTCTTGTGTACGAGGTGCGGGAGAAATGCTATACAACAACTTCAGACGAGGGTCTAGCCTCCCACCTCCCAAATGGGCAGGGTCAGCAATGTAAAACGACATAAAGCTAACCCCAGGGGTTGTCCAGACCTTTGCACACTTATCCAAGTCCTCGAGTCTCCTTTTATATTCTATTTTGCTCTTATCCTCATTCTCTTCCTTCAGGAGAAATAATCCGGGTGAGGGCAGAATTTATTCCATGCATTATAGCCCCAACCTCGTAAATTGCTCGTGTGGGGCGTCGATGGAGGTCAGAAATTCACGCAGGCTGGCTTTAAGCCGATCCACAACTTCAGGATGTTGGTCGAAGAGATTATGCTCTTGTTGCGGGTCGTCCTTGATGTTATAAAGGGCGCTGGACATGGGTCCCCGCGTCACGCGGGCCGAGTAGCGCTGCCCGTCGAAGTCGTCATCCACATGCACGTCACCGAATTGGGGTGGCAGGTGCGAGTACCAGTAGAGTGGCTCGTTTTTCTCACCCGGCGGCCAGAGGTAGAGCGTCCACTCGCCGTCGGTGATGTTCATGGCTTCGCCGTAGCGTCCGAAAACAGCCGTCTCGCGGATGGGTGCGCCTTCGTCAGCGTGGAGAATGTAAGGTAGCAGACTCTGCCCATGCGTCTCGGCAGGAAGCGGGATGTTAAATCCATCCAGGATGGTGGCGAACAAATCCACTGGTTGTACCAAACGAGATACCCGCTTGCCTTTTTGTCCGTTGGGATGGTAGATCAGCAGCGGAATATGCGCCAGTTCCTGATACATATTTGAATCGCCCAAGTCTGACCAGGGTTTGCCAATCATGCCGTGTTCGCCGAAGAGATGGCCGTGGTCGGTGACAACAATAATCATGGTGTCGTCCATCAATCCAAGGTGTTCCACCGTATCTAGCAGGTGTCCGAGCCAGCGATCCACCATCGTGACTTCACCGGCATACAAGGCGCGGATTTCCTCAAGTTCCTCCGGGCTGTAAAGATCCGATTTACCGTAGGTGGGCCAGATGAAACGATCGCCAGTATAACCGGGGTTGTACATTTCGTCGTACGGGAAGGGCGGGTCAAAGGGTTCATGCGGGTCAAAGACTTCCAGCATGAGGAAAAAATCCTTTTGGGCGCGGTTGAGCTCAACCCATTCTGATGCTTTGCGGAAGACCTGTGGGGCAAAGTAGTCCTGCTCCACCCGGAAGTGAGCGGTGTTGCGTTTGTAACGCGAAAAGGAACCGGGGCGCAGGGCGTGACGCGCCATCCGTTCCGCGTCGCCTGGATATTCGATGGGAATGTCTGGATCGGTAATCCACAGGTCGTTTTCCTGTCCGCGAACGAATTCCACACCAGAAAAGTTGAAGAAATAGTTGCCAGCTCCACGTTCCCATTGATGATAGTGATCGCTGATGAGCATGCTGCAATGCCCATTGTGGGAAACAATTTTAGTGATATCGGGGTCTTCCGGTTCGAGTGGACCCCAGCCACGCCAGGGAAACTCAAAGCGTCCCGTCCACATATCGCGGCGGGCGGGTATGCACGGTTAAGACCCGAGATAGGCGTTCTCGAAAACAACGCTTTTACGCGCCAGCGCGTCGAAATTGGGGGTTTGAATCCAGTCGTTGCCGTAACAACCAAGATGGTCGCGGCGTAGACTGTCAATAATGATGAAGATGGTATTCATATGTCACACTCCTTGTTTAAATAGTTTCATGGTTTAAATAGTTTCATTATCTCCGACGCGGGGTGGCCCTGGCGGAGTAAGCCCGCCATCATTCGCATGGGCTGGTCGATATGGGTAAAAAAAGCTTTGTAACCTTTGCAAAAATGGTTCAGCCCTGCTTCACCATCAGGCGTGAGGTCGGTGCGGTTCTTGGGACAACCGCCGTTGCAGGTAAACAACACCGGACATTCACGGCAATAGCGCGGCAAAGACGCTTTTTTGTTCAGACCAAACTTTAGCTGCTGTTCACTTCCCACAAGTTCTATTAGCGGTGTTTCAAGAATGTTGCCCAGAAGATGGCGCGGTTCAACGAAATGGTCACAGGAATACAAATCACCGTTGTGCTCCATTACTAGCGCTTTTCCGCAAGTTTCCTGAAAAACGCATAATCCACCCGGCGCGCCCAGCCAGCGTCCCAGGGCAGTGTCGAATATCTGCACGAAGACCCTGCCCACATCGCGGTGCACCCACTCATCAAAAATGGCGATGAGAAAATCGCCATATTGTTTTCCCGTGATGGAGCGCGAGGTTAACACCGTCCCTTCCTGGAAGCCTGTATCGTTGTCGCGCTCGACGATGGGAATGAACTGGATGTACTCCGCGCCAATTTCGTCCCGCAGAAAATGATAGACCTCCAGCGGCTGATGAACGTTGGCTGCGCTGACGCAGGTAAGGACGTTGAAATCCACCTTATGCCGCCTAAGCAAATTAACGCCGCGCACGACGCGGTCAAAGGTGGGCGCACCGCCTTTGTCCTTGCGATACACATCATGCACTTCACGCGGACCGTCGAGGCTGATCCCGATTAAGAAACGATTCTTAGCCAAGAAGCGACACCACTCATCATTCAGAAGCGTCCCGTTGGTTTGCAGGGTGTTTTCGATTTTCATGCCCGGACGGGCGTATTTCTGCTGGTACGCCACGACTTTGCGAAAGAAATCCAGCCCCATCAAGGTCGGCTCGCCACCCTGCCAGGCAAAGTTTACTTCTGGCACGCGCTGGGCAGTAATGTACTGGCGAATGTAATTTTCCAGGATCTGGTCGCTCATGCGAAAGGATCTGCCCTGGTACAGGTCTTCCTTGCGGAGATAATAACAATATTCGCAATCCAAATTACAGATTGCGCCGCGTGGCTTGGCCATTACATGAAAAGCGGGAGGAAGGGGGATGTCCATCATATTTTTTTTCTCAAATACTGCGTTCATGTTCCCAGTGTGGGTTATCGCTGGCGCGCAGATACCAGTGTAAAAAACGTTCACGAAGGTGGTTTCGAACTTCCGACAAGGCTGGGTCGTCAATGCGATTATACAATTCCTGCGGGTCATTTTCCAGGTCGTACATTTCTTCCTTTCCAGCAGTACGAATAACCATTTTCCAATCCTTCGTTCGGATCATAGCAGAACGCGCTACGGTCGTAGGATCATCATTCTGGAGTTTAAGTTTCTCGAAGTAAATGCCCATCAGGGGGTCATCGGGCGAATTGATACCAGCCTCAAAGGCTTGTGGCTCTCTTAAGTCGTAACCCCCAACAGCAAAAACTGCATCTCTTTGCACTTCACCTTCCATCAGTTCAGTGAGCGACAAACCAAAATGGGTATAAGCCGTATGCACGCCCGTCTGCTCCAGCACGGTGAGATGGGGCATACGGACGATCGGATTCTCCAGCGTGTCAGCGCGCAGATCGTCAGCGATGATGATAACAATGTTGGGTTTAATAGTCACGTTTATATATTGCTCCCAAGCGAATTAATACTTGTTGAATGAAGCAAAAAGAATGCTTCCTCAAGTGCAGCTGCGGTTTAAGGTTAGTAAACCGGCAAAATTAATATAACCGCCAAGTGCACTCTGGTAACGCATGCACCGCACTGCGGTGCCCGATATCTGAACTGTCATTCCTACTCTACAAGTTCTACCTTGCGTTTTTCCAGCAGGTCATTCAGCGCCATGCGGTCGCGATGGTAAAACGGATAAAAAGCGAACCAGGAGACCACGCTCAACGTGAGCGAAACGGTCACTGTCCAGAAGAACAGGTTGGTGAGCGTAATCTGGTTGCCAACAATGCCGACAATGCCGGCTATAGCAGCCTGAATCAAGCCGTTGGCAAGGCGGTTGACGGCGTAGGCAGTGCTGCGTTGTTCGGGTGCATTGACAGCAGCAATCATTGGCGCGATGGCGGCGGGAAAGGCCATGTCCATGAACATACCAAAAATCACTGCAAATGCAAAAAAGTTGATCATACCACCGGATATTTGCTGGAAGAAGAAGTAGCCCAGCACAGCCATCATGGTACGTGACCCCTGCAACACGAACAGCCGTCCGAAGCGTGGATTTTTGCGTTCTGCCCAGTCGCCTAGCAGACCGCCGATCAGCGTACTGAGCGCTGAACCGATGATAATCCCAGTGAGCACGGTGGTGGCTTGTCCAGGACGGAAGCCGCGTTCATCCACTAGCCAGGTAACTGCAAAGGTCAATATGGTAATCTGGACTGGCACGCCGAATATCTTTTCAAAAATAAGCAGCAGGTTGGTCGGCACGCGAAAGATGGATGCAATGCTCTGCCAGGAAAAAGCAAACTTTTTTTCCGACTTCTGCGCCACGTCATATATGGCTGCTTCCGCGCCGCCGCGCGGTGGTTCGGTTAGGAAGAGGGCAAAGATCAGACCACTCAACATGCTCAAGGCACCGAAGGTAATGAAGCCAATGCGCCAACCCGTTTCTGGAATTTCAGCCATACGCCCAAAAAACAGGATGCTGACAATAACCGCCAGCGTGGAAATCATGCGCATAATACCAAAGACCTTGCCGCGATCTTTTTGCGGGAACAAGTCGGTGAGCATTGAGTTCATTGGTGCACCAAGCGCCACCAGCCCGATGGCGGCAACCACACGCAGAGCTAGCAGCATTTCGTAACTGGCGGAAAATCCAATCAACAGAGACCACAAGCCCCACAGACCAGTGCCGATGATCAGGATGCGCTTGCGGCTGTAACGGTCTGCGAGAACGCCCCAGATGGGTCCGAAAATCATTTCTATAATTTTACCCAGGCTCGTGATCGTACCGAGGTGGGCGGTGGTCATGTTCAATGAGGTGCGAATGGCGGGAAACATGGAAGACATTGCCTGGTCTTCTCCCGCGTCCACGACACCGGCGAATGCCAGTGTCACTACATTGCGCCAACGTCCCTTGACGGCAGGAACATCGGTGGTGGGAAGTTCTTGATTTTGTGCGGTCATATCATTCTCCTTATGTTAAAGACTTTAAAAGTTTCAAAACCTTTAGGTTATGGTGATAAAAAAGTCGGCTACTTTGCGATACACGATTTCACGTTCTTGATCCAGCGTGATGACGTGACCGCTTTTTTCGAGCCAAAGAGTTTCTGGGTGAAGCCTATGTAATTGCCCGGAGATCAAATCCAGCGCGTTTGGTTCGATCACCTTATCACCGCGCGATTGGATCAATAAAACTGGGATGTTGATTTTTGTCAGACTTTCTTGCATTAATTTTGCCAGTTCTGCGGCTTCGGCAATAGCGTGCGGGACAAAATAAGCGTAGGAAGTTTCGGCACGATTACCCACTGCAGCAGGTTTTTTGAACTTTGGAACGAATAGGCTGAGGGGCCGCATAAGGTGCACACGCCAATCGCCGGTCAACCCGTAGGGCGTGGATAGCGCCGCTACACCCTGCACCTGATAACGGTTGGCCGCAATCAAGGTTAGGACTCCGCCCATGGAAATTCCCGCCACATACACTTGATCGCACATGCCGCGTAGCAGGTTCAAGCCATCTTCAACGGTGGCCAACCAGTCGCGCCAGGCGGGACGGCGCAGATCATCCACCTGGGTGCCGTGTCCGGGCAAGCGGATGCCGAGAGTGGTATAGCCCTGATTTTGATTCAAAAATTCTCCCAGTCCGCGCATAGCTGCAGGAGAACCAGTGAAGCCATGAATGAGCAAAACTCCAGTGCGATTACCCGGGAACAAGAATGGCTCTGCGCCTGGCATGGTTAGGGTTTGATTCATTTGTTTACCTACCTGTTCTCTTTCAATGATTTAAAACCTCGACCCAGTACTTCCTGGGCTGGCACGACAATTACAAATGCCTGTGGATCTTCGGTGCGAACGATGGCTTTCAAATGCGCTGCCTCCGATACAGTCAGCGCTACCAAAAGTACGTCTCGGTCTGTCTGCGTGTATATTCCCTTTCCGTGCAGGAGAGTGCCGCTGTGTTTCATTTCCTGGATAATCTTTTGACTAACTGCCTGCGGGTTGTCCGTTACCACTAATGCTAGAATGGTACGACGTCTGTGAGAAACTTGACCGCTCTTTTGCGAAGGAGCAGACTCCGCGCCCCTATGATTCGTCCCCATGGCGCGCCGAATCGCGTCAAGGATTGGCACATCCCCAAATTTGGGCAGAACTTCGCCGCTGGTTTGAGTCAGCCCGGAAGTGAGAACTCCCGCCAGGATCAATAAACCGTTGAAGACCAAGCCTATGGTGATCATCGTCCAGCCGGAGATATTGCCCAATGCTGCACGACTGACAAAATCCCCCCAGGTGGAAGCTGGCACGGGATGAAGATAGACTTTGAATGCCCAAGCTATACTCAGTACCAGAAATATCCAGAAGTAATTTCGGCGGAAACGGCGCCCTAAAGCTTCCCACATACTGATGGGGAATTCAGGACTCAAAAGGGATTCTGACAGGTTTTCTGCCCATTCCGGGTGAGGGGTGAAAGGCGGAACGAGCATAGCCGCGAAGAAATCCGTCTCCATCAGACGGGTGCGGAGACTCCATAGTTCATAATAACGATAACGGCGCGCTTCAATCCACAGGAAGATCGTCACCAGCAGGCTGTTCAGGATGATCACACCAGAATGATTTTGAGGCGAAGATAAGGCAAACGAGACAGCCGCACTGGTGGCAACCACCGCCCAGTTGGTAGTGTTATCCAGGCGCATCCGCCAGGTATTGGAACGTTGAATCTCAGCGCGGTAAAAATGCACCATCGCCGTCGTAAACTCGGACGAACGCAGGTGATAGCCGCGATAAGACCAGACCGATTCATCCGGCGGAGGCATTTTATTTTCGGGAGTGGGATTGGAATCTATCACGGACAAATCAACCTTTCAGCGCCCCGAGAGTCATTCCCTTGATAATGTAGCGTTGCGCAAAGGCAACCATCAGCAGGGCGGGGATCATGGCGAAGAAAGCACCGGCTGCCATTTCCCCGTAACGAATGCTGTACTCCTGCACAAAACTAGAAATGCCAACGGGGATGGTCATGCCGCGCGGTGTACTGGTCAATGAAAGCGCGAAGAGAAAATCACGCCAGGAGAAGATGAATGCCAATGCACCCGCAGCGGCAATCCCCGGCTGAATAATTGGGACCAGCACCTGGGTCAGGGATTGGAAGCGGTTGGCGCCGTCCACCATGGCGGCTTCCTCCAATTCTTTGGGAATATTCGCAAAGAAGTCCAGCAAAATCCAGGTGGCAGTGGGCAGGTTCAAAATGATGTGTCCCATCATAACCGCCAGAACCGTATCATAGATGTTGAGCGATCGGGCGATCAAATAAAACGGACCGAGGAAAGTAACTGGCGGAAGCATGTGAATGAAAAGAATGGTTCCTAACAGGAGTCCACTCCACAAGGGAAGCCAGGGGAATCGGCTGAGGCTGTAAGCCGCCAGGCTGGCAATCACCAGCACGATCGCCATGGTTCCGGCAGCGATGATCAGACTGTTGGCGGTCAGACGCAAAAAATTACTTTGCGCGGGATCGAATAACCTCTGGTAGTTGACCATTGTGGGTGTGAACCACAGCGAGCCGGAGGTGATGTCGCGGAAAAATTTAAACGAGGTGAACAGTGTAAAAATGATCGGGACCAGTGTAAAGGCGACAACCAGCATCAGAAATCCATGTCGAAAAAATGGTTCGGTTGTAAATTTTTTCATGGGTAAATGTTCCTCATATTTTAAGCAGCGCGTCGTCCGACACGCCGATAGAAGATGACAAAGACCGAGATAATAACAGACAACCCCAAGGCCAGGAAAGAAGCATACCCCAGACGGAACTGTCCGGAAAATACTTTATAAATATACAAACTGATCATCTCGGTCGCGGTGCCAGGACCGCCACCAGTCAACAGGAAAATTTCATCGAAGACCTTGAACGCGAAAATGGTTCTCAACATGACAGCCGTGATCAAGGTCGGGCGCAGGAGAGGAAGGGTGATGAAACGCAGAACCTGAAATTCTGAGGCGCCATCCACCCGGGCGGCTTCGTTCACTTCTTGCGGCATGGATTCCAACCCTGCCAGAATAATGAGGAACATAAAACTGGTCCAGTGCCATAGATCCACCAGAACCACAGAAGGCAATGCCAATTGTGGGTCAGCGGTCCATGTGGGGAGGGTGACAATGCCAATTAATTTTAATATCTGATTGATAAAGCCGTAATTGTAGTCATACATCAGACGCCACATAGTGCCAATGGCAACAGGCGGAACCAGTAGCGGGATGAGCAACACGGTGCGATATAAACCAACCAGATGTTTGCTGCGGCTGACCAGGATGGAGATGAGCAATGCCAGAAACGTCTCGATAATGACCACCGCGATCACAAAGACAAGAGTGTTTCTTAATGCCGTTGGCACAACGGGGTCTTGCAGTGCTGTTTCGAGGTGTTTCAACCCAACAAATTCCCACACCGCCTGCCCATTAACAATATCCACCTCAGAAACGCTCATGCGGATTAGTTGCAAGGTGGGATATGCGACCAGCACAAGCAAGACAATCACCAGCGGCGCAACAGTCCAATATTGAAAAGTACGATCTACAAAATTGCCAAAGCGTGCAACCAGACTTGACGGTTTGGGGGGGAGGGAAGAATCGAGGGAAGACTGCATGAGTTCTCCAAAATAAATAAAGAGGGAACGGACGGTATGTCCGTCCCCTCTACATAGATAGTAATTACTCAGCCAGCGGTTTGACTTTGTAACCCGCGTCGGTCAGGATTTTGTGAATTTCCTTCGAGGCTTCCAAGAGCGCCTGTTCTGGCGTGATCTCGGAAATCAAAGCCTGCTTTAGGCGGCGGTCAATTACTTCAATGATTTGGGGAGTCTCCGCCAGACGCGGTTGGGCGCGAATGAAGGGGGTGCTGTCTGCCATGGCTTTCATCCACCAGCCTTGCTCCGGATCACTTGACATTTCTTCATACACGTCCTGACGCACCGGAATGGCGCCAGACTGCGCGTAGAACAGCTGCGCATCCTTGGACAATGCCCATTTCAAGAAGGCAAGTGCGGCTTGTTTGCGCTCAACAGGCAGATTGTGGGGGATACCGTCCACCCAGATGCCCGACATGGTGGCATTCGAGCCTGCGGTCAAGCCTGGCACAGGAACAGCGGCTACCTTTCCGATCACAGACGATTTCTCTGGGTTGTTGAAATCAGGCGCAGAGGCGCCCACCAACACCATCTGAGCAACTTTTCCGCTTGCCATCAGAGCGATCATTTCCGCCTGCCCGTTATCAGGATAGTTGGCGGGGCCATATTCGCGGCCCAGTTTCAGCCAGGTATTCAGCGCTTGCAGGGCTTCCGGACTGTTGATGTTTACTTCCCATTCTCCGGTCGTTTCATCCAGTTTTATGATGTTGCCGCCATGACTGGCAAGGAAAGCCTGGAATTCCCAGTTGGGCGGGTTGGCACGCACCACGTAGCCGGACACGTCCGCGCTCTTGAGTGTCTGAGCGATGACTTCCACTTCCGCCCAGGTCTGCGGAGCATTCAGACCCTGCGCCTCGAACAGGTCCTGGCGGTAGAAGTAGAGCATAATATTCCCATTGATTGGCAGGCCGTAGATTTCGCCGTTCTCCGTTGAATAACCCAATTCGGGTTCCCAGCGGGTTGCCCACTCGTATTCGATAATCTGAGGATCGAGCACGAAGTTCGGGTCAATTTCCTTGATGGGGGTCACCAAGCCGTCGGCATAGAACTGCATGTACCATTGCTCGTTCAACGTGATGATGTCAAATTCGCTCTCCGGAGCTTGCACCGCGTTGCGCGACTTTTCCAACATACCGGCGAAAGGTGTGCGGTTCAATGTGACCTGATTGCCAGTCTCCTCCACATATTTGTTGACCAACGCCTCAAAACCTGCAAGCCATGGAGATTCATTAATCAGAATCGTAATAGGAGGCAGAGGCTGGGTTTCCTCGGTTGAAGTGGTGACCTGGGGTTCCTCGATGGGAGTGGAGGCCTGGCCTTCTGTCACCACTGACGGCGTTTCAATTGGCTCACTGGTGGGGGTTACTCCCGGTCCGCAAGCCGCAAGGCTAAAAGAAACAATCAGTAAGGTGCTCAAACCCCAATGCAGGGTCGGGCGCTTGTGTTTCATGGTTATGTTCATTATCATCTCCTTGAGTAAACGTGTGAATAAATTACCTTGTACTAGCAGTTTAGTAAAGCAGAGTTTATCCTAATGGTCGCTTTCTCCTCCTTTCTTTTCAAAAGTTTAGCCGGGAGCAAGGGCAGTTGTGTTGCGGATGATGAGCTGTGTTGAGAGTGTCTGTTGGAAAGGTGAATTTTCAATTCCTTTGGTCATCAGACGAATAAGCGTTTCCGCTGCTATTTGCCCTTTGCGAAAGGTATCCTGGCGGATGGTTGTAAGCGGCGGCGTGGAAAAGCGTGCCAGGCTGATATCGTCAAAGCCGATCACGGAAACATCCTGCGGAACCCGCCGCCCAGCTTCCTGTAAGCCTTGAATGACACCGATCGCCATGATGTCATCGCCGCAAAGGATGGCTGTTGGGGGATTGGGTTTTTTCATCAACTCGAAGGCGAGATCGTGCCCAGCTTCGGATGAAAAATCTAAATAGTGGATGTTATCCTCGTCCACTGTCAATCCATTTGTCATTAAGGCTTGCCTATACCCCTTAACGCGAAGTATTACTGAGATGAGATTGCGAGGCCCAGCCAGCAATGCCATGCGCCGGTGTCCTAGAGAAATCAAATGCTCAACAGCCTGTTCCATGCCATTGACAAAATCAGCATCCACCCAATGTGTGGGATTGTTTTCTTCAAGAATTCGACAGGTGAACACGCATGGAGATTTGCTTTCTAGTACCCCATCCATGTTTGGATCACCCGTTAGTACACTCATGAAGATCAGTCCATCCACGCGACTTTGATTGTATAATTGTACATAAGGAGTGTCCTGATAGGTGAGATGCAACAGTAAATTCAAATTGTTGTTTGCCAGAACTTCAGCGATGCCACGCAAGACTTCATTAAAGATTGGGTGTGAAAAAATATAGCCAACCGAATGAGGAATAATAACTCCCACGGTGTTTGAGCGGCCATTAACCAAACTACGGGCCATCGTGTTCGGTTGATAGCCCAAATCTGAAATTACCCCTTTCACACGCAGACGTGTTTCAGCAGAAACTTCGGCAGTGCCGTTGACCACCCTGGAAACCGTTTTTATAGAAACACCCGAAGCACGTGCCACGTCTTTTAATGTAACCATGCATTATCCTAAAAATCCATTATAATAGTAATGACAACGTTGACGTCAACGTTGTCATTACTGATATCATAAATTTTTTCACTTGTCAAGGAATTTAACACATTGAATATTTCCTCCATACCAACCACCTTGCTCGAAACACACGAATACCAGGGTCAGGGCTATCAACGTCTGATTAATTCCCCCCTCTGGCGCGTTGCGCTGATGAACTACACGCCTGATCAGCTCCCCGAACAAATCACTGAATTTCAACGGCACGATGAAACTGATGAAGTCTTTGTTCTTCTCCAGGGACGCTGCATTTTGTTCATCGGTGAGGGGGGCGATGAGATCACACGCATCTTTGCTCAGAATATGCTCCCCTTCACTCTATACAACATCAAAAAAAGTGTCTGGCATTCCCATACCTCCAGCCCGGATGCTAAAGTGCTGATCGTAGAAAATGCCGACACATCTCCCGCGAATTCGCCGCGACTTCAACTTTCTCTGGAACAGAAGAAAGAAATCGCTGGGATGGCCAAGCAGCTCTGGGAAGCTTACAGCTGATTATCGATTCAGCACAGAGTCCATGGGCGCATCCTTGCTTTTTGTCTCAGACGCATGAATTTGTGGTTAACTTCACTACCGAACTTAATAATACCTGTCCACTTCTTCAAAAATCAGCTTTTTGTGTCTGCTTTTTCTTGTGTCTGCTTTTTCTGGACGATTCAACAAACAATATGATATACTATTGCGGCTGCTGAATGCAGTACATTACACACGTTCTCTGACCATATCAGCGTGCATCCTGGATGTTCTGATCAAATGGGTTGACGAGAGCGGAGGACAAACGAAAATTAATAAGGAGAAAGTAAAAACAATATGGCATCTGTAATTTCCATGAAAGCGCTCTTGGAAAGTGGTGTTCATTTTGGTCACCGCACCAATAAATGGCACCCTGGAATGCGTCCGTTCATTTTTACGGAACGCAATGGTATTCATATCCTTGATCTGCAACAAACAGTCAAGGCAATCAATTCAGCCTATAATATCGTTCGCGATACGGTAGCAGCTGGTGGAACAATTCTGTTCGTAGGCACAAAACGTCAGGCACAAGAAACAATCAAAGAAGAAGCAATGCGTTGTGGTATGCCTTATGTAACAGAAAGATGGTTGGGTGGCACATTAACTAACTGGACAACAATCAGCCAACGAATTGGCGAACTGGAGCGGTTAGAAAAATTACACGAAACTGGTGAAATCAATTCTTATACCAAAAAAGAAGCCTTGATGATTGATCGTGAAATTACTCGTCTGATGATCCGGTTAAGTGGTGTTCGCAATATGAAGAAAATCCCTGATTTGCTCTTCATTATTGATGTAAGCCGTGAAGAGACCGCTGTTCATGAAGCGAACTTAAAAGGTGTTCCCATCATTGCAATGGTCGACACAAATTGCGATCCACGTAACATCGATTATGTAATCCCCTCGAATGACGACGCAATTCGAGCCATAAAACTAATGGTTTCCAAAATTGCTGATGCAGTAATTGAAGGCAAATCATTGCGCAAAGATGAAGATATCGATGAAGAAATGACACCTGGCGAAGAAAGACCAGTGGTTGTCAGACGTCGCATGGAAGAAGATGCAGAATTAGCTGATGAAACATTATTAGGGTCCTCAACTTTGGCAAAACTTGATGTTGAAAAAGAAGAAGAAGAAGTTGTAGATGAAGCAACTGTAGATGAAATCGAAGACATCGTTGAAGATCTGCTTGATGTCGAAGAAGAAGTTGTTGTTAAAAAACCTGCAACAAAGGCCAAAAAGACTACAAAAGCCAAAGTGACCAAAAAGTCTGAAGCATTAGCTGAAGCATTAGCTGAAGTGGTTACTGAAGATGTTGAAGAAGATGTATCAGTCGAATCTGAAGATTTGGAAAAAGAGTAGAATATTCCTTTTTTGGAATGAATGAGAATTAAGGATTTTTATAAAAATGGCAATTTCAACTGAAGATATCAAAAAATTAAGAGAGTCCACAGGCGCAGGCATCCTGGATTGTCGAAAGGCACTGGAAAGCGCAGACGGAGACCTAAACAAAGCATTGGATTTCTTACGCGAAAAAGGTTTGGCCAAAGCTGCCAAACGCGCATCACGCAATGCCTCTGAAGGTGTAGTCGAACTTTACAATCACGGGAATGGCCGTGTTGGTGTAATGGTAGAAGTCAATGTAGAAACTGACTTCGTCGGTCGCTCTGAAGCTTTTCGTGAGCTTGCTCATGAGATCGCTCTGCAAATTGCAGCCGCCTCACCAGAATATATTCGTGAAGAAGATATTCCCCAGGAAGTTTTGGAGAAGGAAGCCCAAATTGCAGCAGCCAAAGCCCGTGAAGATGGAAAACCAGAAGCCATCCTCCCACGCATTGTCGAAGGAACTTTGGAGAAATTTAAAAACGAAGTGGTGTTGATGCGCCAACCCTATATTCGTAATGAAGACATCACGATCCAACAACTAATTAACGAAAAAGTTGTTGCATTGGGTGAAAATATTGTCGTTCGCCGATTTGCTCGTTGGGCATTAGGTGAAACCACTTCTGAAGAAGAATAATTACATAAAAAGCCAACCATCTGGTTGGCTTTTTTTTTAGAAAGTTGTAAAAATATGGAACATATCAAATACAAAAGAATTTTACTAAAACTTTCGGGGGAAGCCTTAGGAAATGATTCCGGAGTTGGAATTGATCCACATTGTGCTGTAAGAATAGCAAAACGAGTCAAAGAAGTACGGGAGATGGGTGTTGATGTCGCCATTGTGATTGGAGCAGGAAACCTTTGGCGCGGAAAACAAGGTCTGGATCTCGGTATGGATCGAGCAACCGCAGACTATATGGGCATGTTGGCTACAGTAATGAATGGTTTGGCACTGATGGATGCGCTCGAGTCGATTAATGTGGTTACCAGACTGCAATCAGCCATCGAAATGCAGTCTGTTGCTGAGCCCTACATTCGCCGTAGAGCTATACGTCATATGGAAAAGGGAAGAGTGGTCATTTTCGGAGGAGGTACTGGAAATCCATATTTCTCTACAGACACCGCTGCTGCTTTACGAGCGATGGAAATCGACGCGGATGTGGTCATAAAAGCCACCAAAGTGGATGGAGTTTATGATAGTGATCCCAAGTTAAATCCGAATGCCATTAAATTTGACCATCTCTCATACATTGATACGTTAAATAAAAGGCTTGAGGTGATGGATAGCACTGCAATTTCATTATGTATGGAGAATAAATTACCTATACTGGTCTTGAATCTTTTTGACCCTTCAGCATTGAAAAAATCGATATTAGGCGAACCTATTGGTACGCTGGTAGATGATACACCATAACAAAAAATGGGCTGCAAATTCAGCCCATTTTTTTTACCTGGATGATTTTTTACACATCCTGGAATTCACCTTCAATCACTTCATCATTTTGCTCATTGCCTTGATTTGTATTCTGTGAACCTGCGGAAGCTGTCTTTCCAGCAGTGTATTCCTTCAGAATTTGTTCTAATTCCTTGGTGGCTTCTTTAATTAGTGTTGTGTTTTCACCCTTAATTAACGCTCGCAGAGATTGGGTTTTCGTTTCCAGGTCCTGTCTCGTTTGATTATTAATCTCAGCAGATTTATCCTTCAACTCTCTTTCAGCCTGATATATAACCTGATCTGCAATATTTTTAGCTTCAACTAATTCTCTTTTGCGTAAATCATCCGCTTCATGTTGTTTCGCATCCTGAACTAATCGATCAATTTCTGCTTTATCCAGGTTGGTTGAAGCAGTGATGGTAACTTTTTGTTCTTTACCAGATGCTTTATCCTGTGCTGAGACATTTAAAATTCCATTTGCGTCGATGTCAAACGTTACTTCAATTTGAGGAATTCCCCGAGGTGCACCTGGAATTCCCTCCAGTCGGAATCTTCCCAGGCTGATGTTATCGGATACAAGCTGTCGTTCACCTTGAAGAACATGAACATCAACCGCAGGTTGATTATCTTCGGCTGTAGAGAAAATTTGTGATTTCTTAACCGGGATGGTCGTATTTCTTTCAATCACCCGTGTCATTACACCACCTAAGGTCTCAACGCCCAATGATAATGGAGTTACATCCAGTAAAAGAACATCTTTGACCTGTCCTGATAACACACCAGCCTGTACTGCCGCACCCAGAGCGACAACTTCATCAGGGTTTACGGATTTGTTCAGATCTTTTCCTGTTAATGACTTGACAAGATCCTGAACCATTGGCATTCGTGATGAACCGCCAACCAGAACCACTTCATCAATTTGAGAGGTTGATAATCCAGCATCTTTCAATGCAGTCTCAAATGGCTTACGCAACCGCTCTACCAGATGAGCAGACAATTGTTCAAATTTCGCCCGGCTGATTTTTAATATCAGATGTTTAGGACCATTCATATCGGCTGTGATGTAAGGCAAATTTATTTCTGTTTCTAAAACCGAAGAAAGTTCAATTTTTGCTTTTTCAGCCGCCTCACGCAACCGTTGTAAAGCCTGACGATCTGATCGTAAATCGATCAGGTTTTCTTTTTTAAACGCTTCTGCAGCCCAATTTACCAACACCTCATCCCAATCATCGCCACCTAAATGGGTATCACCACTTGTGGACTTGACTTCAAATACACCGTCACCTACTTCCAATATAGAAACATCGAAGGTGCCACCGCCCAGGTCAAAAATTAAAACTTTTTCATTGATTTTTTTGTCCAGTCCATAGGCTAAAGCTGATGCAGTTGGTTCATTGATGATCCGTAAAACTTCCAGACCGGCAATTTTGCCAGCATCTTTGGTGGCCTGGCGTTGACTATCATTAAAATATGCCGGTACCGTAATAACTGCCTTGGTCACTGGTTGCCCTAAATAAGATTCTGCGTCCGCTTTGAGTTTGGCTAAAATCATAGCTGAGATCTCTTGTGGTGAATATTCCTTGCCAGTGATCGGAATGTGGACGCGCGCTTCTCCAGATGGACCTTTTACTACACTGTAAGGCACAATATCAATTTCCTGTTGTACTTCATCAAATTTTCTACCCATAAAGCGTTTTATGGATGTTACCGTGTTCTCAGGATTTATAACGGATTGGCGTTTTGCATTTTGCCCCACCAACCTTTCTTTATTTTTGTTAAACGCAACCACGGATGGACAAAGACGTGAACCCTCTATTGTATTGATTACAAACGGATCACCACCTTCCATAATGGCTACGACGCTGTTTGTTGTACCTAAATCGATACCAATAATTTTCGACATTTTCATTCTCCTTTAGTATTAATAAATCGTTTTCATTAAGGTTAATGCCCATACAATAGAATCTTGTTAACAAAAGATAAGAATTCGATATGACTTAATTTATTTCACTGTTTCTTGTTTTTATCTGAAAGGCTATTTATAATCTGATTAGGAAATGAGGAAAAAATGAAATTAATCAGGTTAATCACAATAACTTCATGGATATTCGTAGCCCTACTTATTCCAATCCAGTCTGTTTACAGCCAGACTTTGTCACCTACCATCATTACCATCCAGGTTCAGGGTCCCTTAACTCCAGCTCTGGTTGGATACATTGATCGTGGACTATCTACTGCTGAAAGGCAGGATGCCGAGCTGTTGATTCTACAATTAGATACGCCCGGTGGCAGTATTGACTTGATGAATACCATCGTCCAAAATATTCGAACGAGCGAAATTCCAGTCGTAGTTTATGTTGCGCCTAGAGGAGCGATTGCAGGAAGTGCTGGAACGTTGATCACCCTGGCCGGTCATATTGCTGCTATGGCTCCAGAAACGGCTATAGGAGCTGCCAGCCCTGTCGGTGGTCAGGGAGAAGACCTGGGAGAAACCATCGAAGCAAAACAAAAAGAGATACTGAAAGCCTCTGTCCGATCTTTGGCTGCCAATCGAGGATCAGAAGCGGTGGCTTTGGCTGAGGATACGATTGAAAATGCTAAAGCCGCATCTGCAGAAGAAGCACTGGCAGTAGGTTTAATTGACCTGATAGCTACTGATTTGAATGATCTGGTTGAAAAAATCAATGGCAGTAGTGTTGAGTTAGCCTCAGGATCAAGGGTACTCAATCTTGATAATTCTGTCCTTGTCCCTGTCGAAATGAGCTTTATAGAAAATCTCTTGCAGTTATTAACCAACCCAAATATTCTTTTCATTCTTTTAACCATTGGTATTCAATCAATTTTTATTGAATTATCCAATCCAGGCGGGTGGGTAGCAGGATTTATAGGAGCCGTTTGTCTGATCCTGGCAGTATATGGGCTTGGGGTTTTACCCGTGAATTGGTTTGGTATTTTATTTCTGGTTACTGCTTTTATACTTTTCATTTTAGAGATAAAAGCACCTGCCCACGGTGCATTAACCGCTGCGGGAACTATATCATTTGTAGTTGGGTCATTGGTGCTTTTTAATTCAATCGAGACCCCGGGGTTTCCACAAGTATCAGTACCTCTGGTTGTTTCGACAGGAATTTTTTTGGCCGGTGGTATTTTTGTAGTTCTACGATTTGCCTTACGCGCTTTAAAAACGCCCGTCAGAACAGGTATGGAATCATTGATGGGGTTAAGGGGATATGTTATTTCACCATTAGAACCAAACGGTACGATCCAACTGGCTGGAGAAGAATGGAGTGCCATTACAGATGATTTTGAGAACTTACCTGCTGGAACTCCTGTTCAGGTGATTGACAAACGTGGAATTTCATTAATCGTGAAACGAATTGAAAAATATTAACAAAAAAGCAGGGTGTATCAGCACCCTGCCTATTTTTTACCTAGCTATGCTCGCCAAAAACCCCGTCTGATTGGCCGGACATCTTCTGCTGTAACGAAGGCATCCTTATCCATTTCAAGGACAATTGTTTCTACTTCATCCACTTTTCGCCGCAATACAGCCACGTGAAGTACGGACACCATCCCATTTCTCCCTCTTCCTGAGACTTCCGTTACCGCGAAACCCGAATTTCTGAGTGCATCCGCAATTCTTGGTCCTGCCATAGGACTGAAGACTGTCATGTGAATATGTCCAATCGCCAATCTGTTTTCGATCAACATTCCCACGACATTTCCAGTTGCAAAACCAGCTGCATACGCAATGATGTTTAGAAAATTGTCCATATTGGCTAACACAGAGGTAATTGCGATCACAAATAACATGGATTGAAAGAAGCCTAATATCCAGGCCAAACCTTTGCGACCCCGGAACACAAATAATACACGGATGGTATCCAGGGACATATCCGATACACGCAATAAAAAAATGATCAGAATTACAAGGATTGGAGAGGAAGGTAATGGCATCAGAACCTTTTATTTATCAACGTTGTTTTCTGCAGCACTAGCATAAAGATTATTCATATATTCTTTAACCATTCTTCTTGTGGAGAATTTAGGTGCATTGGAACGAATAGTTTCTTTTATACGGGCAATCCATTCATTTGGCAAATTATCTGCAGATCTGGACTGATAATACAGAGGAACGATTTCGTCTTCCAGAGTCTCATAAAGATCTCTTGAATCGATCTCATCCTGTTGATTGGTGTCCTGGTATTCAGTGTCATCACCAATCGGCCATCCATTTTTGCCGTTGTATCCCTCACGCCACCAACCATCCAAAACAGAAAAATTCATTACTCCATTCAAAGCTGCCTTCATACCCGATGTACCGGATGCTTCATTTGGTCTGCGGGGTGTATTCAACCACACATCCACTCCCTGAACTAATAATCGGGCAATGTTCATGTCATAATCTTCCAGGAATATTAGCCGTCCACCCATCCGGGCATCCTTGACCGCACGATAGATTTCCTGGATAATTAATTTTCCAGGCTCATCCGCGGGATGCGCTTTACCAGAAAAAATTATTTGCACAGGCATACGCTCATTGGTAACTAGCTTGAGTAATCGTTCATAATCTCTGAGGATGAGATTGGCGCGTTTATAAGTGGCAAAACGCCTGGCAAAACCAATTGTCAAGGAATACGGTTCCATCAAAACACCACTGGCTACAACCTGAACAGGGTGAAAACTACCTTGCTGCCATTTTTGCCTTGCAACCTCATTACAACAAACAGTTAATTTTCGTTTCAAGTGTTTTCTGACTGCCCAAAGCTCATAATCGGGAATTCTTTCGATGTTTTCCCAAATTTCGGGGTCATCCGCCCGATCCATCCAATCAGGAGCCAGGTATTTCTGGAATAAAAGATTCATTTGTCTGGCAATCCAGGTACCTGTATGGATTCCGTTGGTGATGTGAGTAATAGGAACTTCATTCTCTGATTTGTCAGGCCACAGCCAATTCCACATTTTTCTGGAAACATTTCCATGTAATTCGGAAACTGAATTCATGTGTTCGGAAAGTTTTAGCGCCAAAACCGGCATGACGAATGTTTCACCCCAGGCTTGAGCCTGCTTCCCTAAATCAACAAATTGATCCCTGGAAAGGTTTAATTTTGGCCAAATTTGTGAAAAATATTTATCAATCAACCAGATTGGAAATTGATCATTCCCAGCTGGTACTGGGGTATGGGTAGTAAACACATTATTCTTTTTAACAATTTCTGCGGCCTCATCAAAGGATTTTCCTCTATCAATCATCTCCAATATTCGTTCCAAAGCGAGAAACGCAGAATGACCTTCATTCATATGCCAGACAGTTGGTTTATATCCCAGGAGACGTAACGCGCGAACCCCACCCATTCCTAATAAAATTTCCTGTGAAATTCTAACTTCCAGATCATTGCTATACAATCTTGATGTTAATTGGCGATCATTGGGTGAATTTTCATCCAGATCCGAATCCAGCAAGTACAAGAAGTTTCTGCCAATATTTACCTGCCAGATCCGAGCAAAAACCGATCTACCTGGTAAATCAATGGATATTTTCAGTGGCTTGTCCTGTTCATCTATCAATGGAATGATTGGCACTTCAGAGTAATTCAGGTAAAAATTTCGGGTTTCCTGCCAGCCATCCTCTGTAATAGATTGCATAAAATAACCATTTTTATAAATAAATCCTACACCAACTAAAGGTAATCCAAGATCACTGGAGGTTTTCAGGTGATCACCGGCCAGGATGCCTAAACCACCGGCGTAAACTGGCAAACTTTCATGCAAACCGAATTCAAAGGAAAAATATGCGATTTGTTCCTTTTCTAATTGCGGATATGTTTCCGAAAACCAGGTATTTTTCGATTTGAGATATTGATCATATTTCTTCATAACAGCATCATAGTGATCTAAGAAATATAAATCGTTAATGGTTCGATTTAATAAGGCACGATCCACCTGTTGTAAAAATGCAATCGGATTATGGTTCAATTTATCCCATAACGGTTTGTCAATTAATCTAAATAATTGCTGAGCATCCTGATTCCAAACCCACCACATATTGAAAGATAATTCAGACAATCTTTGAATTCTGCGTGGCAAGCTAAAATTTACAGGTATTTTTTCTCTGTTTTTAATCATTTTTCTCTCTCTCATTCATTCGTTATTGTATAGATAATTGCAATCAGGCAATAAAATAAAAATACCAATAAAAGTGAAAATGTGCAAGGTAAAAGACCTTACTGTAAGCTTCTTTTTTCCTCCCTTTTTTCTTTTTTCCTATAATAAAGTTTCTGGATGAATATTCTCCTTTTTTTCAAGTGTTATAATCGGGATATGTTTAATAAAAACTTTGCCAGAATTATTCTTGGTTTAATCCTGATTATTTCCCTGTTGGTGATCGTCCTTTTTTCTGTTCCCAGTTTACGCGAGAGCGTTTTATGGCGGATCGATCAATGGAAAATTCAAATCGATTATGCATTAAATCCTCCGGAAGCTGCTGTATTCGTTCCGGATGCGGAGGATATGCAATTGACACCCATTCCGCAAACTTCTCCAACAAATGCACCACAACCATCGCCAACCATCACTACGGATGCAATCAATGATACACCGACAGCAACCCTCGAACCTACCCCTCTTCCATCTTCCGTCAAACTGGATGGAATAATTTATCAGGATCAACATGGTTTATGGAATTATTGCGCTCCAGCCAACCTGGCGATGCAGCTCTCATTCTGGGACTGGGAAGGGGATCGCAGGGATACAGGTGTCGTACTCAAACCATTCGAAAAAGATAAAAATGTAATGTTGTATGAAATGGCAGATTTTGTCATTGATCACACAGAGTATCAGGCGATTACACGCTCTGGAGGAAACATTACCCTTCTGAAAAAATTAATTGCGAATGGGTTTCCTGTCTTAGTGGAAAAAGGCGTCTACCTTCGAGATGTCAATGGTAAAGTATCCTGGATGGGACACTATGCCGTTTTAAACGGATATGATGATGCTAAACAGGAATTCTTAACCCAGGATTCTTATTTCAAACCTGATTTTCCTATCTCTTACGATGATCTGATCACACAGTGGCGATCATTTAATTACATCTTTTTGGTTGTTTTTCCAGCAGAACAGGAGTCAAAATTAATCAATATCCTGGGTGAATATGCAGATGATCGCAATGCAGACCAGATCGCTTACCAGAATGCAAATGAGGAAATTTACTCAACCCAGGGAAATGATCTGTTTTATGCCTGGTTTAATCGTGGCACCAGTATGGTGCAGTTACAGGATTACGCCGGAGCTGCTGAATCCTACGATCAGGCTTTTCTGGTTTATTCTCAATTACCGGAAAAAGACCGTCCATGGCGCATGATGTGGTACCAGACCGGTCCCTATTTTGCGTATTTTTATAGTGGTCGCTACCAGGATGTAATAAATTTAGCCACACTGACAATCGATTCAGCCAGTGAACCCTATCTGGAAGAAAGTTTTTATTGGCGTGCTCAGGCGTATGTAGCGCTTGGTTATACCCAGAAGGCAATTGAGGATCTCAATAAATCTTTAGAATATCATCCGAATTTCACACCTAGTGTAGAATTAATGCAGCAGCTTGGATATACTCCCTAGTCAAACTCTTAGATGATAAAACTTTTACATTTTTCAGATGCCCATATTGATATAGCATCACAAGGAAAACGGGATCCTCAAACAGGATTACCCATTCGAGTGCTTGACTTTCTAAAAGCATTAGACACCATTGTCGATACAGCGATCAATGAAAAAATTGAGCTTGTGATTTTCTCTGGTGATGCCTACAGGGATCGTACCCCGGTACCCACATTTCAACGTGAATGGGGAAAACGAATTATGCGCCTTTCCAAGGCTGGGATCCCAACTGTACTATTAGTTGGAAACCATGACATCTCTCCTGCAGCGGGAAGAGCAACGGCCTTGCAGGAATTCAGCACACTTTCGGTGCCAAATGTACACCTGGTGTCAAAACCCGATTTTATTTCCTCACAGCAATTGAATAATTTACCCATCCAGATTATCGCCATTCCATGGATCACCCGCAGTGGCTTTTTATCTGCTCATCAAGATGATTCAATCAAAATTGATGAGATTGACACAAATATCGAGTCGATAACCTCACAAATTATTGATCAACTCATGGAAAAAATAGATCCGAAATTTCCAACTATTTTTACGGCACACGCATCTATTCAAGGAGCGGTCTACGGTGCTGAACGCAGCATCATGCTGGGTCATGATATTGTTTTACCCATCAGTCTGGTTAAACGTGATGAATTTGATTATGTTGCCCTGGGACATATTCATAAAGCACAGGATCTGAACGAAAATGGTCATCCTCATGTTATTTATTCCGGATCCATTGAACGTGTTGACTTTGGTGAAGCAAAAGATGATAAATTTTTTGTGATAGCAGAAGTGGATAAAGGAAAAAGCGATATCTCATGGCGATTATTAGAAGGTCGCCCATTTATTGATATCCTGGTAGATTTACGAGAAATAAACTCGAGTGGAAATAACACAATACCAACACCAATTGAAATTAAAAATTACCTGGAAAATTCTTTGATTGATTCTTCAGAGGTTGATAATGCAGTGATGCGTTTGACATTGGTATACCCGAAGGATTGGGACAATCTCATCGATGATGATTGGTTTCATGAGCGTTTTGCAAAAGCATTAGATTTTCGTCTCGTTCGAAAACCAATTTTTTCCACACGTCTTCGCCTTGGGGATGATGAAAGCATTTCAAATCTGCCACACGAAAAATTACTTGAGTTGTATTGGGAAAGCCAGAAAATTTCTCCGGAGGAAATAGAGTCACTGCAAGTAATTGCAAAAGAAATAATCTATAATCAGAATGATGGAGAGATAATTAGCTGAATAAGGGAGTATGAACAACATTTTTCTTAGTATTTTAATAATTTTTGTGTTGATCATCATCAATGGAATATTTGCGATGTCGGAAATATCACTCATTTCTGCCAGGAAAGTCCGATTACAACAAATGTCCAAAGATGGTTCGAGAACTGCCCAGGCGGCGTTAGATATTTCTGATAATCCAAATAAATTTCTATCCACCGTTCAAATCGGCATCACATTAATCGGTATTCTATCAGGTGCACTTGGTGGAGCATCCATTTCTTCCGATTTAAGTTTGGCTTTTGAGAAAATCTCCTGGTTACAACCCTATAGTGAAATTTTATCGGTTGCCATTGTTGTCTTGCTGACCACATATTTTTCCCTGGTAATCGGAGAATTGATTCCCAAACGCCTTGGGCTGAACGCACCAGAAAAAATTGCATCGGCGGTAGCGCTGCCGATGAAGACTATATCCTGGCTTACATCACCGATCGTGAAGCTACTGAGTGCTTCTACGGATATCGGTTTGAAAATACTGAGGATTGAGAAATCAACTGACCCAATCATTACGGAAGAAGAAATCAAAGTATTAATGAAGCAAGGTACCCAATCAGGAATATTTGAGACCGCAGAAGAAGATATGGTAACAGGTATTTTTCGATTAGGTGAAAGATATATTGACTCGATCATGACACCTCGCACTGAAATCGAATGGATTGATCTCGATGAGCCTTTCAAAGTGATATTGGAACAGGTTATCAATTCCAATCACAGTCGTTTTCCGGTAGCTTCCGGTGAATTGGACAATGTGCAGGGCATGTTATTGGGTAAAGATTTGCTGAGTAAGAGTCTGAATGGTGCAATTCCATCCATACCTGACATTATTCAACCGCCTTTATTTGTCCCGGATAGCACATCCGCTTTAAAAGCTTTGGATCTGATCAAAGAAGCTGGAACTCACGCAGTATTGGTCATTGATGAATTCAGTGGGGTGCTGGGTATGGTAACGTTGTATGATGTGCTGAAATCAATTGTTGGATCAATCCCTACCGCTGGCGAAGAAGAGGAAATCCAGATACTTCAACGAGAAGATGGTTCCTGGCTATTAGATGGTTTATTGGACATCGATGATATTAAAGAACTACTCGGAATTGAAACACTGCCAGAGGAAGACCGCGTTGGCTTTCAAACTTTGGGTGGTTTTATGATGACCATGCTTGATAGCATTCCTGAAGTAGGTCAATATTTTGATGTTTATAATATGCGCTTTGAAATTGTGGATATGGATGGAAAACGGGTTGACAAAGTTTTGGTACATCCCATCAAACTCGATGTTCAACAAAATGACGAATCGGCTTCAGAAATATGATTCCTGTAAATCTCCAAATTCAGGGTTTTTTATCCTATAAAGAACCGGTTGATATCAATTTTGAACAATTACATCTAGCCAGTATAACGGGACCAAATGGCGCAGGGAAATCATCCATATTAGATGCCATGACATGGTCTCTCTTTGGGTATGCAAGAGCAAAAAATGACCAGGTGATTAATCAACAATCTGAAACTGCCCTGGTTGTGATGGATTTTAATTATGAACAACAATTATTCAGAGTCCGGCGCACAAAACAATTGGATAAGACACAAATTCTTGAATTCTATATTCATGATCAGGAAACTCAACAATGGCGGGTACTTACCGAGCATTCGGTGAGTGATACACAAAAAAGAATTCAGTCCACATTACGAATGGATTATGACACCTTCATCAATGCATCTTTCTTTCTACAAGGGAAAGCGGATCAATTTACCCAGTTGTCACCTGGAGATCGCAAATCGATTTTGTCCAACATACTTGGGTTGGAAATTTGGGAAGATTATCTTAAGAAAGCAAAAGAAATTAGAAAAGATCTGGAATTTGAGAAAAAACGACTGGAAAGTATTCTGTTCGAAATAAATAAAGAATTATCCAATGAAGAACAGGTCAAAATTCAATTGGCACAGACCCAAAAAGAATTAATTGAAAGGAATAAATTAAAAGAAAGTCACAATCAACTGATCGATCAGGCTAAACAATTGGAAACAGCCAGAATTAACGCCGAAACACAAATTAAACAACAAAAAACTGACATCGAAAAAATATCTTTAACTCTTGATAAAAACAAAAAACGACAGCATGAATTATCTATGCAGTTAGAAAAACTACAAATCCAGGTCCAAAATGCTGCGCAAATTGAAGAAAATTATAAACAGTGGCTACAGGTTCGAGAGGAACTGGATGAATTAAATAAAAAATCAGTCCTTTATCAAAAAGCCAAAAATGAATTGATCAAAATGCAACACGAAATCGACAGTGAATATAATTCTCTCTGCACACAAAAGAAATTTCTGGATGAAAAGCATGCTGAAATTGAAAAATATGATCGACAACTTCCCGAAACTGAAATCGAGTTAACCTCACTCATAAAAAAGCAAGAGGAGTTATCAACCATTATTTCGAATAAGCAAAGCCTGCATGAGAAAATTCAAGATCTACAGGGAGAGATTTCAGCCAGACGAGAAAAAATCAGACACCTGGAACATCTCAATGACGAAAAACGCGACCACTTGAAAGAATTTCGCGGTGCAGGACCGGAATGCCCGTTTTGTCGCCAACCCCTTACCCAGGATCATAAACAAAAATATGAGGATCTGATCATCAAAGAAGGTGTTGAGCGCAAAGGAATCATTGCAGAAGAAAATATATTAATTGACCAATTGACAAAAGAAATTAATGAAGCTCGGATTGAACTCAAGAAAATTGAATCGATTGAAAGAGAATCCGCCCTAACACAAAATTTAATAACTGAAAAACGCATTAATAAAGAACAGATGAAAAATTCAATCGATGAATGGCAGAAAAAACAATCGGCTGATCATCAAACAATCTTGCTGCAATTAGAAAATCGATTCTTTGAAGAAAAATATCAACCGCAAATGGTTTCACTTCATCAGGAAATACAAAAGATAAATTACGATGAAAAGAAACATTCATCCATGCAACAATTGGAAAATCAACTGCGTGGCACGGAGGAAGAATATCGTAATCTGGAAACAGCGCGTGGAAAACTGGTTCCTATTTCAACCCAATTGACTGAATTATTGGATGATATCAAAAACGATGAACAGGAACTTGAAAATAAATCTGAAAAGCTCAAAACGATGCAGAATGAGTTTGATAAACTGTATGCAAATTTACCTGATATTCTTCATCTGAAAAAAGAATTGGATGCAATAGACATTGAGCTCAGTCTTATCAGTCGCCGATTAGGGGCGGATAAACAAAGATTAGATACCATTGAGCGCAAAAAAGTCGACAAGGAAATGACCGAAACAGAGTTGGATCATCTCATTGTGGAAATCAGCCGGTATCAGAAATTGGAAGAAGCCTTTGGCAAAAACGGTGTTCCGGCTTTGTTAATCGAACAGGCTTTGCCAGAAATTGAAGCGCATGCGAATGAGCTGCTGGATCGTTTGACCGTGGGTCAGTTATCCATCCGTTTCGAAACACAAGCTGGATATAAAGATAAAAAGCGACAGGATAAAAAAGAGACGCTTGATATCCTGATCAATGACGCCAATGGCCATACCAGGGCTTACGAAATGTTTTCTGGTGGTGAAGCATTCCGCATTAATTTCGCGATCCGACTGGCGCTTTCCCAGGTTCTGGCTAAACGATCTGGGGCACGCCTACAAACACTGGTCATTGATGAAGGCTTTGGCAGTCAGGATCAAACCGGCCGCAGCCGTCTGGTTGAAACCATCAATCAGGTCAAGCGGGATTTCTCAAAGATTCTGATTATCACCCATCTTGAAGAATTAAAAGATGCCTTTCCTGGAAGAATCGAGGTAGAAAAAACACCATCTGGTTCCCAGGCAGAAGTGATCGTGTATTCATGAAAATCCGCTTGGCCATCCAGCAACGAGTCATTCCGGCTTACCGGGCTCCTTTTTTGGAATTATTGGCAAAACAACCAGAAATTGAACTGGGAGTAATTGCTGGTGCACCTCAACCCGGAGAAATGATTAAGATTGTGGACCAGTTGGAAGGTGTAGATTACCAATTCACAAAAAATATTCATTTGTTGCAAGGCAAATTTTATTTTTGTCTCCAACCTCAATTTCCAACGTGGGTGAAAAATTGGCAGCCAGATGTACTGATTGTGGAGGCCAATCCGCGATATCGATCAACACCTTCCGCTCAGAAATGGATGAAAAATCAAAGTAAACCTGTGATTGGTTGGGGATTAGGTGTTCCCCAATCCTCAGGGTCTATTTCCATTATTCGCAACTACGCTCGCACGCAATTTTTGAAATCCTTCGACAGTCTCATTGCATACAGTCAAACGGGAGCTCAGGGTTATATTCAGACTGGGTTTGATCCAAAAAAAGTTTATGTCGCCATGAACGCCACTGCAGCTTCTCCCACAAATCCACCCCCAAAGCGGGAAATTTGGGTTGAGAATTACACCCCCATTCTTCTGTATGTCGGCAGATTACAACCCAGAAAAAGATTGGATGCGCTCATTAAAGTGTGTTCACAATTACCTGAAAAAATTCAACCAGATTTGTGGATTGTAGGGGATGGTGCTATTCGTTCTGAATTAGAAAACCTGGCAACCAGAACTTATCCCAAAACTAAATTTTGGGGTGAAATATTTGGAGAAGAATTGGATTCGATTTTCAAACAGGCAGATTTATTTGTCTTGCCTGGAACCGGTGGACTGGCGGTTCAACAGGCAATGGCGAACGCGCTGCCTGTGATCGTTGCAGAAGGAGATGGGACTCAATCGGATCTGGTAACCGATGAAAATGGGTGGAATATCGCACCCAATGATTCACAAGCGTTATTGGATGCCATTTCATCAGCGCTCAGTTCCCCAGAAAGGTTGCGTCAAAAGGGTTTGGCTGCTTATCAAACAGTCAAAACCAGGGTGAATATTGACCAGATGGTTTCTGTCTTCATGAAAGCAAGTATGGATGCCCTTGCCAGAGGGAAGAGTCAATGAACACCCATATCCTATTGGTAGCAGATGGTCGCAGTGCCACAACTATAAGATGGATTGAGATGCTTCACTCGCTTGAATTTCGAGTTTCGCTGGTATCTACGTATCCATTGTCCTCGAAACCGGACGTAGATCAGATATTCATTTTACCGGTTGCCTTCAGTGCTATCGGAGAAGAAAACAAAAAATTTTCACAAAATAACCAGAATAATCAAACCGGAAAAAATTGGAAAAAGACGCTGATCCAACATACACGGCCAGTTGCGATGAAAATTCGCTATCTTCTTGGCCCAAGCACCTTATCGAAATATCAGAAAGAGTTGTTGACAATCATTTCTGCAGTCAAACCGGATCTGGTACATGCGTTGCGCATCCCATACGAAGGCATGCTTGCCAGAATTACCCCTGAGGAAATTCCATTATTGGTTTCTGTCTGGGGCAATGACTTTACATTGCACGCCAGTGCGAATCGCAAGATGAAGAATCTCACAGGGCAAGTGATGCAAAGAGCAGATGGCGTTCTGGCAGATGTGCACCGAGATATTCGTCTGGCGTATCAATGGGGATTCCCTGAAAACAAACCTACCCTCGTTGTTCCCGGTGGCGGTGGCATCCTGTTTAATGAAATAGAAGCAGCCAGGCATGTAACGATTCCCAACCTTGATCTCCCGGCAAACGCGCCGGTGATTATCAATCCGCGCGGCATTCGGGCTTACTCACAGACAGACGTATTCTTCCAATCCATTCCGCTGGTTCTCGAAAAACTCCCGAATGCTATTTTCCTTTGTCCGGGGATGGAAGGAAAACCTGAAGCCCATCAATGGGTGGAACGTTTGCGGATAAAGGAACATGTTTTGTTGTTACCAACCCTACCGCAAGAAATTTTATGGTCCACTTTTCATCGTGCCCAAATATCTGTTTCCATCACCACACATGATGGAACCCCCAACACCTTATTGGAAACAATGGCATGTGGTTGTTTTCCTATTATCGGTGATATTGAATCTTTAAGAGAATGGATCACCCCTGGCGTGAACGGATTTCTTGTATCCCTGCATAGTCCACAGGAATTATCTGAAGCAATTATTGCTGCGTATAAAAATTCCGAAATCAGGCAAAAAGCAAAAATTTTCAACAAAGAATTACTGGTAGCCACGGCCGATGCCGATTTGGTTCGAGACAGACTGGCTCAATTTTATTGTCAGTTTTAAGAATATGAGTGTTTTCCATCACTTTGAAATAACTTAACAAATTCGGGATTTGAAAATAATCCCCTTACAATCACCTAACACCAGCCCCCTGGATAGCTTGCTGCGTGCTATTTTTACTCTGAAATATGTACAGAAGTACTTTAGGAGTAAAAATGAAATTGTTTTCAATCAAAGTTATTCGAATAAGTATGTTGCTTGGAGTAATCCTCTCACTGGGATTCAGTAGTTTTCGAGTAAATGCCAACACAAACAATCCGCCTTTGATCACGACGATTGATCGAAGTATCGATACCCCCTTCTCTATTACCACACAGGACATTGGGGTTGCGAGAACACAAAAAGTTAATTTGAATAAGTCTACTTTTGAAAAAATCGCTCAAAATTTATTCTTCGATGAGAATTTAAAACAAACTGCTCGTTTCCAAATTTTTTCGGACCTGGCTTTCAACGCTACATTTGATCAAATAGAGCAAACGATTCAATCAGGCTATATCATGTCAGGAACTTTGAATAGTGATCCAAATAGCTCAGTTCTTATCGTTTCTACAGATGGAGTTATCAGTGCCAATTTTGAATTCGAAGGAACACAATATCAATTAAGAGATAACGGACAGGGTATCTATCAATTTGAAGAGGTTGATCAGACCCAATTCCCGGAGGAATTAGATATTGTTCCTGATTTGTCCGCTTCGACAAGTGATGTTTTCGAACCATTAATGGATACTACCTCCGCAGATAGTGGTTATATCATTGATGTTCTGGTCGTTTATACTGCTGCAGCCCGTTCAGGTGCTGGTGGCACAACCAACATGCTCAACCTGATAAATCTGGCTGTCAGTGAAACAAATACCGGTTACGAACGCAGCGGTATTTTCTCCAGAATGAGATTGGTGCATGCCGCTGAGATTAATTATGATGAAGCCATTTTAACCACCAGTAATGGTTGGGGAACTGCATTGTCGCAATTAACCAATCAAGATAATGTGATTGACGAAGTACGTAGTTTGCGCAATACTTTTGGAGCAGATCTTGTCGTGATGATCGTTAACAATATAACCTACTGCGGCATTGGCTGGTTGATGACCCCGAATTATACGTACGACTCAGTAGGCAATAGCCTGGTTTCCCGTGCCTGTGCAACAGGTTATTATTCTTTCGCTCACGAGACTGGGCACAATATGGGTGCTCATCATGATCGTTTGAATACGGGTGGCGGAACTGCCATGTACAGTTATTCATTTGGATATCAAGCTTCGGATTCAAGCTTCCGGACAATTATGGCATACAACTGCTCAGCTGGTTGCCCACGCGTTAATAACTGGTCTAATCCCGATGTTCTTTATAATGGACAACCTACGGGTGTCATTTCCACTGCGAGTAATAGTGCCGATAATCGCCTGACACTGAAAAACACAGCACCGATTGTATCGAATTTCAGAGCAACGAAAGTAGTACCGATCGCGCCAACGAACCTGGTAATTCAGGATGTAAAATCCACCGATATAACCGAAACATTCACCGACAATAGCGCGGACGAATTGGGTTTCAAAGTGGAACGCTCAACAGATGGAGCTACCTGGTCATCCTTCCAGACATTAGCAGCTAACACAACATCATTCATGGATGAGAGTCCAGTGTGTGGTGGCCAATATTTTTATCGGGTTTATGCATATAACCAGAATGGAAATTCAGGCTACAGCAATATAGCTACTACAGGATTGATAGACTGCAGCCCTCCAGCACCTCTGACTGACATAAGAGTTTTACCATCCATTTCAAGCATTACATTAGACTGGCAGACAACCAATGACAATACAACTTATCTTGTTCAAGTTCAGGATGGACTCACCCAAACAATGGCGTTAGACCAAGGATTAGAAATTAGCCAACTACCCTACACAATCTCAGGATTGGAAAAAGGACATTCTTATATCATTACAATCACCGCAACGAATGATTTTGGTACGCTAGTTAATGATCCCATAATTGTGGATTTACCTGAATTTGCTATATTTTTACCTTTGACATCAAAAAATTAATTATCTACTTGTAATTTTTTTTATATAAATGAACAAGCTTGAACTTTTATAGTCTCAAGCCTGTTCATCTTTTTGTTTTTGTCCCTATCCATCATGTATACTAAATAAAAAGAAATCATATTCCCGTTAAAGGAGGTAATTTTATGGGATCTGAAGGTAAATTTAAATTAACGTATGGGACAATGTTCAGTCCACCCGAAGAGTTTCACACTGCCTACGAGTCAAACCTGGCTGCTTTACGAAGGACATTTGGCCAGGAATATTCCATGATCATCGATGGAAAAGAAGTATTTGCCAGCGAAAAATTTGAGAACCACTCACCCATTAATACCGATCAGGTGTTGGGAGTATTCCAAAAAGGCAATGAGAAAAATGCCAATGCTGCCATCGCAGCAGCGAAAAAAGCATACCAAACCTGGCGAAAAACACCCTGGCAGGAACGAGTCAGGTTACTGCGAAAAGCTGCGGATCTGATTGAAGAGCGCAGCTATTACATCGGAGCAGCCATGTCTCTGGAGGTTGGGAAAAACCGTATGGAGGGAATTGGCGATGCGGTTGAAACGGCTGATTTAATACGATATGCTTGCGAACAAATGGAAAAAAATAATGGATTTGAAATCCAGATGGGTAGTGATCCATTCGTTGGATTGAAATCCACAAATTTATCCGTTATGCGACCGTATGGGGTCTGGCTGGTGATTAGCCCATTCAACTTCCCGGGTGCTTTGACCGGTGGTCCTGCTGGTGCTGCCATGGTAGCAGGGAACACTGTCGTGATGAAACCAGCAACCGACACTCCCCTGACCCCATATCTGCTGGCCAAAGCATTTTTAGATGCAGGCATTCCGGATGGTGTCTTTAATTTCGTTACCGGTCCTGGAAGCACCCTGGGAAATGCTCTTGTGAATCATCCGGATGTAGCTGGTGTTACTTTCACCGGTTCTTTTGAGGTTGGCATGGGAATTTTCCGAACTTTTGCACAAAATGGCCGTTATGTACGCCCCACCATTCTGGAATTAGGTGGTAAGAATCCTACCATCGTCTCAAAAAATGCAAATATCGAGGATGCAGCACTGGGAATTGTGCGCTCTGCCTTTGGTTTACAGGGACAGAAATGTTCCGCCTGTTCCCGTGTGCTGGTGGAAGAATCGATTCATGATCAACTGGTTGAGCGTATGGTTGAGCTTACTGAAAAATTAGCCATTGGTGATCCTACCGAACGCAATGTATTCATGGGACCAGTGATTAACAAAAATTCTTACAAAGATTTCCAGGATTTTTCAGCTGAATTATCCCAGGCAGGACGCCTTCTAACCGGTGGTAGAGTATTGACCGATGGAAATTATGCCAACGGTTATTTCGTTACCCCAACGCTCTTTGCTGATGTTCCTTTTTCACATCGCTTATGGAAATATGAGATGTTTCTGCCCATCACCACCATAGGTAAGATCAGGAATCTCGAAGAAGGCATGCAAATCGCCAATGATGTCGATTATGGGCTCACTTCCGGTTTTTATGGCACCGAACAAGAAGCTCAATGGTTCTTTGACAATATTGAAGCGGGTGTAAACTATGCTAACCGACCACAGGGTGCCACAACCGGTGCCTGGCCTGGATTCCAACCATTTGGAGGCTGGAAGGGTTCAGGAGCTACAGGAAAAAATGCTGGTGGCGTCCATTATCTCCAGATGTATATGCGCGAACAGGTTTATAATCTGATCAAGAAAATATAGTCCAATTAGAAACTCTGTATTAGAATAATGCTGTCCTATTAAAGGGCAGCATTTTCTTTATGAATGAATTAAGATTTAAATTTGGAAAATTTTTTATTATCCTTGGGGGACTCTCTTTGCTTTTGTTTGTTTTCTCAATGATTGCAGATAGCGCGAATTTTTATCTGATTATCACTGGTATCCTGCTGATTCTTTTTGGTACAATCTTAAGGAAGAAGACAAAAGTCAAAGAATCAGAACCTGATGTATCTGATTTAAAAAAGAACCGTCGGGGAAAATACCAGAATTCCAGGTTCAAAGAACAAGATGAACAGGAAGATCGACAATCCAGAAAGTCCAGAAGATCCTAAATCCACACCAAAAGAGAAAAACAATGTCAAAACTACATACATTATCAGAAGCCATTCAAAAATACGTTCACGATGGTGATGTTATCTATGCTGCCGGGTTCACGCATATGATTCCATTTGCCGCAGCGCATGAGATTATCCGCCAAAAGAAGAAAAATCTTACTGTCGCACGCGCTACACCTGATCTGATCTATGACATGCTCACTGCTGCCGGGTGTGTGAAAAAGGTAATTTTTTCATATATTGGCAATCCAGGCGTGGGATCATTACGAATCATACGTGATGCGATTGAACAAGGTGAAATGGAATGGGAAGAATACTCTCATTTTGGAATGATCTCGCGGCTGCAAGCAGGTGCTACAGGTTTACCCTTTATGCCCATGAATCAAACAGGTGCTCCCAGTCTGGAGAAAGCCAACCCCAATATCAAACGAATCACTGACCCATTTACTGGAGCAGAGGTGATTGTTGTTCCAGCTTTAAATCCAGACGTAGCGGTCGTTCATGTTCAACGCTGTGATGTAAATGGAAATTCACAAATATGGGGCATCGTGGGTGAACAAAAAGAAGCTGCTTTTGCCTCCAAACATGTCATTATTACAGCAGAAGAGATTGTCGAGGAAGATATCATTCGCAGCGATCCAAACCGCACTGTAATACCCTCCATCATTGTGGATGCTGTCTGTCACGTGCCATTTGCAGCCCATCCATCTTATACGCAGGGCTACTACGACAGAGATAATCCTTTTTATCTTGCCTGGGATGAAATAAGCCAATCCAAAGAAAATATCAAAAAATGGCTGGATGAATGGGTATATGGTGTGAAAGATCGCGATGAGTATTGGGAAAAATTGGGTGAAGAAACACATAACAGATTAAAAGTCAATCCCCGCTTAAGCTCACCCATCGACTATGGAGATTATTGATATGAATTACAACAATGCTGAATTAATGACAGTCAATGCAGCCAGGTTACTTCGCGATGGGGATGTCGTCTTTGTTGGGGTGGGTCTCCCCAATCTGGCGTGCAATCTTGCCCGTAGAACCCATGCACCCAATCTGGTCATGATTTACGAAGCAGGTGTAATTGGTGCGAGACCATCTCGCTTACCGCTCTCGATCGGAGATCCCTGTCTGGTCAGCGGTGCTACAGCTGTTTGCAGTATGTATGACATCTTTAGTTTCTATTTGCAAAGAGGAAATGTGGATGTGGGGTTCCTGGGTGGTGCGCAAATTGACCGCTTTGGCAATATCAATGCCACCGTCATTGGAGATTACAATAAACCCAAGACCCGCCTGCCCGGATCGGGTGGATCCATGGAGATTGCTGGCTGGGCAAATCGCTGTTATATAATTACCCCCCACCAAAAACGTAGATTTCCCGAGAAAGTGGATTTTATAACCTCAGCCGGCTTCCTATCTCATCGATCGGAAAGAGAAGCCAGCGGTGCCAGAGGGAAAGGTCCCCAAGGAGTAGTTACTCATCTGGGTATTCTTGAACCAGATGAAAATGGCGAGATGATACTGGCTGCCTTGCATCCGGGAGTGAATATTGATATGATTCAACAAAATACAGGTTGGGAAGTAAAAGTTTCAGTAAACTTACGTGAAACTCAACCACCTAGCGCTGAAGAATTACGGATCTTAAGAGAAGATCTGGATCCAACAGGAATTTATATCTGATGAATGATGAAACCAATAAAAAAATAGAAATCTTAATTACATTCCCACTCTCTGAAGAATTGATCAATAAAATCAAAGAAGTCTCACCGCATTTAAATATCACAGTGCTTCCAGCAAAATCATCCCAGGAAATTGATGAAGAGGTCTGGAAAAAAACTGAAATATTAATTACCGAACGGGTAATTCCTCAATCGGAAAAAGTACCAGCTCTACAATGGATTCAATTCAATTATGCTGGAATTGACTTTGCACTGAATGAAGAAATTTTCCAGAAAAGCTCCATACAGGTCACAACTTTGAGTGGTGCCTCTGCTCCGCAGGTGGCTGAATTTGCGTTAACCATGATGTTGGCAATGGCTCACAAGGTGCCCTCCATCTTAAAATTTCAAATGAACCATGAATGGCCACCGGATCGCTTTTCCCGTTTCACACCGAGAGAAATTCGTTCAAGCACGGTCGGATTGGTTGGATATGGAAGTATTGGACGGGAAATAGCCAGAATACTCACACCTTTTGGAGTAAAAATATTAGCCTGCAAAAAAAATGTCATGCAAACTCAGGATGATGGCTATCAAATCGCTGGTCTTGGGGATCCTAATGGGGATCTATTTTCTCGTCTATACCCTTATCAGGCCATCAAATCTATGATGAAAGAATGTGATTTCGTTGTCGTATCAGTGCCGCGTACCAATGAAACTTATCATTTGATTGCAGAAGAAGAGTTAGCTGTTCTTAAACCAACAGCCATCCTGGTGGATGTTAGTCGGGGTGGCATTGTAAAAAATTCTGCCCTCAAAGTAGCCTTACAGGAAAAGAAATTAGCTGGCGCAGTGCTGGATGTGTTTGAACAGGAACCACTTCCAAAGGATCATCCTATGTGGGATACGCCAAATCTTATTATCTCCCCCCACATCGCCGGTGTCAGTCTTCATTATAACGAGCGTTCAGTCAATCTAATTATTGAAAACTTAAAAAGATATTTGAATAACACCAAATTGCTCAATACTTTTGATCCAGATGTGGGTTATTAATTAACAGCGTATGAATTTACCTCCTTTAGACTCTGGAAAGAAAAAATCATCTTTATTTAATGCACGTGTTATATTTTTTGACCTTGGTGATACTTTAATTTATTTTGATGGTGACTGGCCTAAAGTATTGCAAAGATCCACCAAATGTTTATGGAAAAATCTGGTTGCTGCTGGTTATCCACTGAAACGGGAACAATTTTCGCAAGATTTTTCCGATAGAATGCGTAATTATTATGTGGAGCGTAATAAAAATCTGCTTGAATATACTAGCGCCAGAGTTCTAAAAGATTGTCTCCTCGATCTGGGATTTCCGGAACCGGAACCAGATATTATCAGAAATGCTCTAAAGGCTTTGTATTCTGTATCTCAGGAATTCTGGAATTTGGAAGAAGACACCCTGTCGACGCTCGACTGGCTACAGGAACAGGGTTTCCGTCTGGGGCTAATATCTAATGCATCCGATGTGGATGATGTTTATACTTTATTGGGAAAATACAATCTGACCGATTATTTCGAGCATATCATCATTTCCGCCGATTTTGGAATGCGCAAACCTCATCCGGAAATCTTTTTGGAAGGATTACGATTATTCCAGGCAAAACCACAGGATTGTTATATGGTTGGTGATCGATTGGATATGGATATTTTAGGTGCAAATCAGGTTGATATATCATCTATCTGGATTACAAAGCGATCCATCCATAAAGGTACAGAATTTCGATTTAATGGAAAACCTGATTATGAGATTTATGCTCTGTGGGAAATAAAAGAAATCCTCAAATCCACCTTAAAATAATTTTAATCTACCATCCAGGGTTGGTCAAACCAATCAACCACATGATCCTCAAGATCATCCTGATCTACATCATTTTCAGACTCAATTTTTCCCCGCACCGATATGCCAATTTGATGAATAGTATCGCGGCTACCACTCACGAGGTGATGCCACCAGGGCAAATCCTTGCCTTCGGCCAGCAAACGGTAAGCACAGGTAATTGGCATCCAATCTAAAGTTTGAACCAGTTTAGCATCCAACACAAGACAGGTTGGAACAATCCTTTGTCTGTTCTGATAATCAGTACATTGGCAAGTTGCTTCATCAAATAATTTGCAAATTACATTGGTCGTGTAATATTCCCCAACCTCACCTTCCAGACGGAATAAACAACATTTTCCACAGCCATCACAGACAGACTCCCACTCATCTTGAGTGAAATCTTCTAATTTTTTCGCTTTCCAGAATGGGATTGCATCCAACCGAATTTTCCTTATAAATTTTTTAGTTCACTATTGTTGTCAATAAACCATCAATCATGTATCATAATGGAAGAAGTCATTTTGATTTTATCATTCTTTTGAAGTGGATTTTTGCTGTCAAGAGGGAGAGATTTATGAGTTCATTGACCTTAGGCGTTATAGGTTCATCATTCAAAGAGAACGAATTACGAGTCCCGATCCATCCAGAACAATTGGATTGGATTGATTTGAGTGTTCGTAAAAAAATGTTCTTTGAAGTTGGGTATGGTGAACGATTCCAGATTTCTGACGATTGGATCAATGAAAGAACTGCAGGTTTAATGCAAAGAAATGAAATATTCGAACATTGTGATGTAGTTATCCTCATAAAACCAGATCCAAAAGATATACCCTTTATTCACCCCGGTAAAACACTCTGGGGTTGGTTGCATTGTATCGAAGATGTCTGGATAACAAATGCCGCTATCAACAAAAATTTGACAATGATCGCCTGGGAAGCCATGCACAAGTGGAACCGCAGAAATGAATTTCAATATCACATTTTCCATAAAAATAATGAAATCGCTGGTTATGCAGGGGTATTTCATGCTTTGCAACTACGGGGCATTGATGGTCATTATGGAACACCTCGACGGGTCATGATTATTGGTTCGGGGTCAGTTGCCAGGGGTGCCTTGCAGGCATTCAAAGGATTGGGATTTAAGGACATTCACATTTACAACCGCCCATCTAAAACCTTTATAGCACCTCAATCCTATGAAGCCACTTACCATCAATTGGAAATGGATGAAAATGGTAGGCTGATGGCCATTCATGCCGATAGAAGCAGGAATCTGTTCATTGAGGAAATCGCCCAATCAGACATCATTCTGAATGGTATCCGGCAGGATTATAAACAACCTATCATGTTTATGAGTCATGAAGAAGTCTGCCGACTGAAAAGATCAGCTTTAATTATTGATATTGCTCGTGATGAAGGTATGGGCTTTCCATTCTCAAAACCCACTTCCTTCACGAATCCCATTTTTACGGTTGGTGAAGCCTGGTATTATGCTGTTGATCATACTTCTTCCTATTTATGGAACATCGCTTCCTGGGAAATTTCGATCAGTTTATTGCCATACCTTTCAACCATTTCACGTGGTGTCCCCTATTGGGAGAAAGATGAAACCATCCGCAGGGCTATTCAGATCCAGAATGGAAGAATTGTAGATCCTAGAATCCTCTCATTTCAAAACCGCGATGCTGAATACCCCCACATTATCAATCCTGGATAAAAGATCAGCCTTCCCAAATCCACGTTTCCCTGAGAAAATTGGCGTTATTTCATTGAGGACAAATCATGCAAACCGGACGACAATTGACTCGCTTTCAAGCCGACTTGTTACTTTTTCTCACCGCCGCTGTTTGGGGTAGTGGTTTTATTGCACAGAGAATCGCTGCCCCCAACATGAATATATTCTATTTCAACGGTGGTCGCTTTCTTCTGGGAGCGCTATTACTGATACCGCTGATTCGCTTCAAGCTTCATATTGAGAAAAAGAGGTTTTCAGGAGTCGCGCTGGCTGGCTTCTTGCTTTTTTCGGCTGGCGCATTTCAACAGGCTGGCATGATCACTACCACTGCCGGAAATGCAGGATTCATCACCGGACTATACGTGATATTTGTTCCCATTTTTCTGTGGTTGATCTGGCGGGATAAACAAAAATGGAATGTGTGGATCGCTGCCGTGGTAGCAGTCATTGGGATGCTGTTGTTAAGCACCGGTGGTGAACTCAAATTAGCCCCTGGTGACCGCCTGGAATTGATAGGTGCCATTTTATGGGCAATGCACGTGATTGTTGTGGGTCGTACCGTTCAGGGAATGCACCCACTTCATTTTGCGATTGGGCAATTTCTGGTTTGCGCCATTCTCAATTTTGGCACCGGCTTCATCACTGATCCACAGGGTCTATCGCAAGTTTCTTCATTATGGTGGACCATTCTGTACAATGGAATCGCCTCAGTGGCCATTGGATTTACCTTACAGGGTGTTGCACAAAAATATGCTCCTCCCACAGATGCAGCTCTGATTTTGAGTATGGAAGCTGTTTTTGCAGCGCTTCTTGGATTCCTGTTCTTAAGGGAACGGTTCAGCAGCGAACAACTGATCGGAGGGATCCTTGTAATGTCGGCGATCTTACTGGCTCAGGTTAACTTCTCATCTAAACACCTTATTGAGTCTGAAAAGAAGTGAATTCTTTATGTTTTCACAGGTTAACAATTTGGTTGATTTGACGTAGAATTTTAATCATTGCATGATTCGGAGGTTATGGATGAACAACAGGACTGCGATACTGATTGGAAGTATTTTAATCATGCTGGGCGCTTTCTCCATTATTGACGCGCTCTTTGGAATTAATCTTTGGTCATTAGTTTTTCCATTAATACTGATTGGTTTGGGGCTTCTCATTCTCTTTCGACCGAAAACTTTACCGGGAGGAACCAATTTTGTCCTGCGTTTTGTGGGTGAAACCAATAAATCTCATGAATGGACAGTAGTACCCGCCGAGTATTGGAGTTTTGTCGGTAGTATGAAATTAGATCTGTCACAGGCGATTATTCCCGTGGGTGAGACATCCATTGTGATATATAGTTTTGTCAACGAACTGGAAATTACCTTGCCAACAGATGCCGGATTGAGGCTGACAGCCAGGGGTTTTGTGCATGACACAAAAGTCAAGGGATACAAAGAAGATCATATTTTGGCACCTTTTGAATATGAGACCCCGGATTATGCATCACAAACCAGAAAGATTAACATTCAGTCCTTATCATTTGTATCTGAAGTTGAAATCATTTAGCATTGGAGCGTTGAATGACATCGATCAGAAAAAAACCTGCGTATAAACCGATTCTCTCCATGGATTTTGATGGTGTAATCCATTGGTATCGCAATGGTTGGAAGGGAACAGCCGTCATCGATGATGATCCAGTGCCAGGTGCCAAAGAATTCATCGAGAAAGCTCAGAATTATTTCAACATTGTGGTGTTCAGCTCTCGTTCCAGTTCTGAAGCCGGGATTGAAGCCATGCAAGCCTGGATGGAGAAACATGGCTTTCCCAAAGTAAAATTTGCCAAAAATAAACCAAAAGCATTTCTGACAATTGACGATCGAGCCATTCAATTTAAAGGTGAGTGGTTTGATCCGGAAGAGTTGCTGGGTTTCAAACCCTGGTATAAAGAATAAGATTCATCTGTATCCTTTCAATAATGAGCGGTAGGGTGTTTTTGGCGTGCATCTGCACGCCAAAAACACCCGCTTACCACGATTAATTGAGATGATACATTCAATGAAATTTATAGAACAAATAAGCAAAGAATTAATGTAAAATTAGGGGGACGATTGTTTATTTGCAACCAGTATGAACAAGGAGAGCTGCATGAGTGATTTGTTTGACCATGCAATGAGCGAACGAATGCAACAGGAAGCCCCACTGGCTGCCCGTATGCGCCCGAGGACCTTTGAGGATTTCATCGGGCAGGAACATATCATTGGAGAAGGGAAACTGCTGCGTCGGGCTATTCAGGCGGACCGGTTATTTTCATCCATTATTTTTACAGGTCCTCCTGGCACCGGCAAAACCACCCTGGCGCAATTAATTGCTTTACACACCAAAGCCCAATTTGAAACCATTTCGGCCGTATTGGCAGGCGTGGCGGAACTCCGCAGAGTCATTCATGAAGCGGAAGAAAGACGAAAATTATATCAACAGCGAACCATTCTCTTCATTGATGAAGTTCATCGCTGGAACAAAGCCCAACAGGATGCACTCCTCCCTCATGTTGAATCGGGTATGATCACGCTGATCGGTGCCACCACGGAGAACCCTTATTTTGATGTCATTCCGGCACTGGTTTCTCGTTCACGCGTTTTTCAACTTAAACCTCTGGAAGAGGAGCATCTCTTGAAAATAATTGACCGGGCTCTAATTGATCCGGACTATGGCTATGGGAAACACGCCATCATTCTGGACGATGATGCCCGTAATCATTTGATTCAGATGTGTGGTGGGGACGCCCGTAATTTATTGAATGCGCTTGAACTTGCTATTGAGACCACTGCCCCGGATAAGACCAAGACCACCCACATCACCCTGGATGTCGCTCAGGAATCCATTCAAAAACGCGCTATTTTATATGATAAGAGCGGAGATGTTCATTACGATACCATCTCTGCCTTTATCAAGTCGGTTCGTGGTAGTGACCCGGATGCAGCGCTGTATTGGCTGGCAAAAATGATGGCAGCTGGAGAAGATCCACGTTTTATTTTACGAAGGCTGATCATTCTGGCAAGTGAAGATATCGGATTAGCGGATCCTCAGGCTCTGGTGGTTGCGAATGCTGCTGCAAATGCCTATGAATTTGTTGGACTACCTGAAGGGATATTTCCGATCGTGGAAGCCACCCTATACTTATCTACCGCGCCAAAATCCAACTCTGTAATGGTTTACTTTGATATTCTCAAACGTATGGAAACAGAGGGTATGGGTCAGGTTCCCATCCATTTGATGGACAGCAATCGCGATGCCAAAGGTTTTGGACATGGTAAGGGATATTTATACCCGCATTCATTCGAAGGTCATTTTGTACCTCAACAATATTTACCCAACCATCTGGCAGGGTTGCATTTTTACAAACCCTCAGACCAGGGGTATGAGGCCAATGTGCAAAAACGGGTAGAAGATTGGCGGAAAAAGCAAACGGATGGGTTGAAGAAAAATCAATTATCTGAACAAAAAACTGCACCCAAAAAGGAATAAATATGACAATCATCTTATTAATCCGTCACGGGGAAAATGATTGGGTAGGGAAAAAATTGGCAGGCAGACTACCCGGAGTTCACCTCAATCAGAATGGTTTGGACCAGGCAAAAGCATTGGCAGAAAACCTTCAAAACCTGCCCATCAAAGCCATTTACAGCAGTCCGTTGGAAAGAGCACTGGAGACTGCCCAACCGCTGGCGCAGGTAAAAAAGATGGAAATTTCCATTTGCGAAAACCTGAGTGAGATCAATTTTGGTGGATGGCAGGGGAAAACCATCAAACAAATGCGCCGGCTAAAATTATGGGAGACTGTACAGAATCAACCCTCTCAAATGCAATTCCCCAATGGAGAGAGTTTCATCGGTGCCCAAAACCGCCTGGTGGATTGTATTACACAGATTTCGGAAAAGCATGAACCATTCGATCTGGTTGCCTGTTTCAGTCATTCAGATGCCATCCGCTTGCTGGTTGCCTATTATCTTAATGTCCCCCTGGATTCATTCCAGCGAATTCAAATAAACACTGCATCCATCTCGATGTTAATGCTGACAAATGAGCATATTTCTGTCCCATTCGTAAATCTGATCGACATCAACAAGTTTGCATCTCAATTTATAGAAATGGAAAAGAAACCATCTAAACAAAACTCCAAACCTGAATGAAGGAATGAGCATGACAAAAATCCTATTGATTCGCCATGGTGACACAGATTATGTTGATGAAGCTTTGGCTGGACGCATCGACAGCCCTTTAAATGCTGAGGGTCTCGGGCAATCTCTTCGTGTTGCTGAAGCACTCAATCATCTATCCATAGATGCCATTTATGCCAGCCCCTTGAAACGTACCCAACAAACAGCACAGCCATTAGCAAAATTCTTAAAACTGGACGTAAAAATAAGCAATGAATTGAACCAGGTGAATTTTGGTGATTGGCAAGGACTATCTTTTGATGAACTGATCCAGGATCCGAATTGGAAAATATTCCAGGAAAATCCTGCCCTGGCCAAAATACCTGGTGGTGAGGATGGATTAATGGTCCGAAAACGGGTGTCCAAGGTAATTCTAAATCTTTTTGATCAATATCCGCATGATGCAGTGATAGCTATCTTTTCACATGGTAGCATTATCCGGCACATCATCAGCCATTTTATTGGTTTACCTTTGGAAAACCTGAATCAAATTCGTATCGCCCCTGCATCCATATCAACCTTAGCAATTGCCGGGGGAAACGGAAAACTGTTACATCTCAATCAGGAATTACCAGTCAATTGGCTCTAAATTGGATTTTTTTCTCCAAATTGCAACCTTTTGCTTTAAAAGTTATCTAATAAATGTATCTTTTAAATCTTTGAAAAGGATTGTACATGGAAACATCATTCAATTTTGAAATGCCAACAAACAATCATAAAACCTGGGATGTGGTCATCATCGGGGGAGGACCTGCTGGTACAACTGCGGCTATTTATACAGCCAGAGCCGGTTTGTCCACCCTGGTAATTGATAAAGGATTGACAGCAGGTGCTTTGGGGATCACCTCAAAAATTGCCAACTATCCTGGGATCATGGGAGATATCAGTGGTTCCGATTTACTGCAAAATATGCGTGACCAGGCTGAAAGTTTTGGAGCAGTTTATGAATCCGATAAAGTGATTGGAACAGAATTGAATGGTGAAATAAAGACAGTTTTCACCAATAACGATGTATATAATACCCGCTCGATCATTATTTCAACCGGTTCGATGGGACGCGGGAAACGCGTCAAAGGCGAAGATGAATTATTAGGTCATGGCGTATCATATTGTGCGACATGTGATGCAGCTTTCTTCAAAAATATGGAAGTGGCAGTAGCCGGTTCCAGCGATGAAGCGATTGAAGAAGCTTTATTTCTGACAAAATTCGTGAATATAGTTCATTTCCTATCTCCAACCCCGGATCTGAAAGCGCCACAGCATTTAATTGATGAGTTGCTACACAACGAAAAGGTGAGTTATTATCCCGGTGCCATTCTGCGGGAAGTGATTGGTAAGAAAAATGTGGAAGCCGTTGTTTTCTCACAACGAGGACAGAATGTTCAAACAATCCCCGTCAAAGGAGCTTTCATTTACTTGCAAGGTGGCAAACCGATTACCGATTTTTTGGCAGGTCAGATTGAAATTAGCGATACCGGATGTTTAATTGTCGATAAGGAATTCCAAACAGCCATCCCTGGCGTTTATGCTGTTGGGGATGTGCTCTGTAATCATGTCAAACAGGCAGTTATTGCCGCCGCAGAAGGTGCAATTGCTGCGATAGCCGTTGAGAAAGAACTGCATGGACGAAAACAGATGATAGTTGATTGGTCAAAATGAAAATTAAAAAGCCTGTAAAGAACAAAAAGAAGCAAAATAGGAACGTTCAGATTATCGTTGGGATCGTAGTCGTCTTAATGGTCAGTGTGTTGTTATTATCCTCACAAAATTCCCAACAGGCAGGTGTCCAAAAAGCCATCCAGGGAAAATCCGTTGGAGATTTTGCACTGACAGACCTGGAAGGCGAAACCATCCATCTCAGTGATTATCAGGGCAAATATGTCTTGTTGAACGCCTGGGCAACCTGGTGTCCCCCCTGCCGGGCAGAGATGCCGGATTTGAATGAATTTCATCAGGCACATCAGGATAAGGGATTTGAAATCCTGGCAATCAATGCCGGCGAGACCAGAGATGTTGCTGCACAATTTGCGGAGACGCTCGGATTGGGATTTAAAGTTGTTTTAGACTCTGATGGTACCGTATTAAACGGTCTGGGAATCACGGGGTTCCCCACATCGATACTGATCGATCCGGAAGGCAAAGTTGCCATGATTCACATTGGCATGATCTTTCCAGCAGACCTGAACAACAAAGTCCTGCCTTTCTTACAATAAAAAAAGCCCAAACGAAAAGGCAAACCCCAATCATTTGGGCTATTTCCTATTGAGCGCTCTTATTTCTCAGCTAATAATTTTTCCAGTCGATCTACAATACTTCCCAGATAATTAAAAGCTTTCTCCACCGGCTCAGATGAAGTTAAATCTACGCCTGCAGCCTGTAAAGCATCCAGAGGATAGACCGAATTTCCTGCACTTAAGAAAGTGAGATATCGATCTACAGCGCCAGGTTGGCCGGCCAGGATATTTTCAGCCAACGCATGTGCTCCGGATATACCGGTAGCATATTGATACACATAATAATTCATATACATATGGCTGAATTGAGACCAGGTGATACCAACACGGTCATGATCAAAAGCTACCTCATCGCCATAGCCCACATGGAACAACTCCGCACAACGGTCAATCATGACTTTCGCATTCATGGCCTTACCCTGCTCCAGACGTTGGTGCATTTCCAATTCCCATTGCGCCAGGGTGGGCATGATAAAGAAGTAGCGGTGGAAATTCGACATGGCTTCTTCGATGAGCGCCAGTTGGAAAACAGGATCGGTTTGGGTGCGCAATAAATAATCCCGCACCATGGCCTGATTGAAGTTTGAAGCTACTTCAGCGACGAACAAAGCATAACGCCCATGGATGTAGGGTTGGGTATGCTTGGTGTAATATGAATGCATCGAATGTCCCAGTTCGTGTGCCAATGTGCTCAGGCTGAAGACATCATTATTGTAGCTCATCATGATGAATGGACTGGTATCATAGACGCCACTCGAAAAAGCACCCTGTCGTTTTCCCTGGTTGACGGCCCAATCCACCCAGCGTTCAGTCGTGGCACCCTTGTGGAGAATGCCAACATATTTTTCACCTAAAGGCTGCATTCCTGCGGTGATCCACTCAATTGCCTGCTGGTATGGAATCACAGGTTTCTGGTCGGTCAGGGGCGCTTTGATATCATATTCTTGAAATTCATCCAATCCCAACCATTGCTTACGAATGCGCCAGTATTTATGCCAGGTGGGTAGATGTTTGCGGAATACACTGATCAAATTATGGAAAACTTCTTCAGGAATATTGTTCGGAAATAATGATGCTTCAAGACTGTTTTTAAAACCGCGCACATTGGCAACAAAAATATCCTTTTGTAATCCGGCAATCTGCAACCCGGCCAACGTGTTCTTGTTTTTCAAGAATGCGTCGTTATAGTTTTCCCAGGCTGTTTTGCGCACTCTGCGGTCTTCATGACTGATCAGAGCCCCATAATTACCCTGTTCAATGGGATAGGATTGTCCTTTTTCATCAGTCGCAACACCAAATTTGATATCCACATTGGTGAGGCTATTATAGGCCTGCACCACGGTGCCCATCGGTTCGGACGCCATGGCCAGCACATTTTCGACCTCAAAGGAGCGGACTTTGGTTTGTTTGCGTTCGAGTTGTTCAAAGTAGGTTTTGTAAAGCGCCAGATCCGGATCCTGCTGGTACCATTCTTTTAAAGTTTGGAATCCAATCGCGATCAATTCCGGCTCAATAAAAGCGGTGGTAGCATGCAGTTTGGCATACTTTCCTCTGGCCTGCACTGCACGTGCCTGAGCAGCCTGATCCGAATTATCGACGGCACTACCCAGATTGGCATAAAGGAGAATCTTCTCCATTGCCCGGCTGATGCGCTCAGTTTCCTGCAAACAGTTATACAATTGTTGAGGGCTTTGAGCTAGCGTGTTCCTGAACGGGACAATCTGTTCGATTTCAGCTTCAATGCCATTTAAAGCCTTTTCCCATTCTTCCACGGATGGATAGATGGCTTCCAGGTTCCAGGTCTGTTCTACCGGAACTTCAGAACGTTTTAACACTTGGTTTGATTCCATTTTCACCTCGGTTTAAATATAAAAATTGTAGGCACATCTCACCCCATCCATCCAGAATAATTATAGTGTAAATTTTGAATTGCTTTTGAAAAAGAGATTTATTTCAAAATATTCATAAGTTTGAATAAATAGGTAGAATTAAACAAAGAAATTAAGTAGCAAATGAATAAAATTTTTTTGAATTTACGTAATATATTTATTACAATTTCCAGAACCTTAAAAACATGATAACGAGAAAATCAGAAAATATGAGTAAAAACTTTTTACAAGATTAATTAACAAAAAAAGCATTTCAGAAATTCATCAGAAATACTTTTGTGAGCGTGCAGGGGCTCGAACCCTGAACCAATGGCTTAAAAGGCCACTGCTCTACCATTGAGCTACACGCCCTTAGAACGAACAAAAGTTTACTACAAGAACAAATCAATGTCAACTTATTTGGCTTGGTTCAGGAGGGGTTTCCACAAAGTTTTTTTAACAATTGAATCGGATGAGAATATTTCTACGCAATATTTGCAAATTAAACCTAATTATCATACACTTATCGTATCATTTTCTCGTCCTCAAGGAGTTATTCTTATTATGGAACTTGAATACAATACCTTCTTACGTGATCGCTATCGGGTGGAAAAACAACTCGGAAAAGGTGGCATGGGTGCTGTCTACCTGGCTTTGGACACAGTCTTACAGACAAAAGTGGCAGTTAAAATTAATCAGAACCCTCGCCAGGAAGGACGAGAACAATTCTTGCAGGAAGCACGCTTGTTGGCTGGTTTACGACATCCCAATCTTCCGCGGGTTATTGATTATTTTGTGATTGAAGATAGCCAGTATCTGGTGATGGATTTTATCCCTGGTGATGACCTGGGCACCATTGTCAAACGAGACGGAAAACAGGAAGTTGATAAAGTACTTTATTGGGCTAAACAACTCGGGAAAGCCTTAAATTATCTCCACACACAGGAACCCCCTGTCATTCACAGGGACATTAAACCCGGTAATATCAAAATCACTCCACGCGGTGAAGTAATCCTGGTGGATTTTGGTATTGCAAAGTCTTCAGATATTTCGCAGGAAACCTCTACCGGTGCAAGAGGGCTTACCCCTGGTTACTCACCACCTGAACAATATGGATCGGGACGTACTGGACACTACTCTGATCAATTTGGGCTGGCTGCTACTCTTTATAACGTCCTGACCAATGAAAAACCAGTGGATGCAGTAGAACGGCTACTCGGTCAAGCGACTCTCAAACCAATTCATGAATTAAATCCGGAAGTTCCTCCTCATGTGGAAGAGGTAATTACAAAAGCTTTATCTATTAAGCCAGAAGACCGTTACGGTTCCATCCTTGAATTTGTTCAGGCATTAGGACAATCCAATATCCCTGGTCCTGACGAAACATTAATCGCACCGGTGCGAACAACACCAACACCAAAACCTCAACCAGCAATGAATGCAGAAGCGACTCGTGTTGGAACCTCGCCCCCTATTCCCTCCACACCAGTCTCCACACCGATATCCGGACCACCTCCGTACCCCATCTCACAACCTGCGCCTAAGCAAAAATCAAAAATGATATGGCTAATTCCAGTTGTGTTAATCGTCGGTGCCATTGTTTTGATTGGTGGTGGTTGGTTTGTGTGGAACACATTCCTGGCTGAAAAAGAAACACCTCCACCTGCAACAGCTAACGTGGTTTTATTTACGGAGACTTCCGTTCCGATCGTTATTCCAGTCAAAGAATCAACTCCAACTTACACCCCGGAACCGCTACCTACTGATACCCAGGAGCCAACTGCCACCGACATTCTAGAACCCACAGTAACCCCGACTCAGGCGTATCCCAGCATTGGTCGGGATGGTGTTGTGGCATATGTCAGTGATGTTGGAGACGGTGAGACATTCCAGTTATGGACGATGAAGGTTTATCAACAACCAGATGGCACGTTAATCGCTGGTGACCAAACACAATTAACGACCAATCCAGGAAATAAATCTTATCCCAACTGGTCGCCTGATGGAACAAAAATTATCTTCTCGGCTGAAACCGGTGATACAGAAAATAAAATTGACTTATACACAATCAATGTTGATGGCAGTGGCTTGTCAAATCTGATTGCAATCCCTGGAAACGAAACAGAAGCTGCCTGGTCTCCGGATGATGAATGGATAGTGTTTACAACCGATAGTAGAACCGATGGTATAAAACAGATAATGATTGTCCGACCCAATGGGACTGATTTGCGACGGTTGAGTACCGATAAACAGGAATTCTCTCCAGAATGGTCACCTAAGATGGATCGATTAGTTTATGTACTTCCTTCATCCAGCTTGCGATATCTATGGATGCGTGATCCCCAGAATGATTTTGTGGATTTGGATCGAGACATGTTCTTTATGCGCATAAAATATATGGGAGATCCAGCTTGGTCTCCAGATGCAATCTGGATGGCCTACACCAATGTGCAGGGGCGCACTCAGGATGTTTACTTGACTCGAATCCTTTCCTTTGGAATGGAAGTTAAACGGTTGACCAACACAACCTTCGACTCCTACCCAGCATGGTCACCAGATTCTAAATGGATACTCTTCCAATCCAATCGTGATACAAACATGGAAATCTACATTATGGACATTGATGGCCAAAATCAGACAAACTTAACTTTAAGCCCAGATTCTGATGAAATGCACCCCGCCTGGCAATTGAAGTAATTAAAACCAAAATCTACTTAAACCAGATAGTCTTTTTTATTATCTGATTTTTTTTAGAACTATAATCAACGGTATCGGATTCGTTTACCCCAAAATAGAGGCTAATATGATTGTTCGGAATTGCATGAAAAAAAGGGTTTTTTTCATCCATGTTGATGAGACGGTAGCCAGTGCAGCAAAATTAATGGAGGAATACCATATCGGCACCCTGCCAGTAGTTGATGATAACAATAAATTAATTGGAATTCTCACGTTACATTCTTTATTGCGAATTGTGTTGCCTGATTTTATTGAATTCGTTACAAACTTTTCTTTTATAAATAATCTGGGGGCATTTGAAACCAGGATTCCTTCAGAAGCCGAATTGGATATCCATATTAAAGAGATAATGGAAAAGCCAATATTTGTACAGGAGGATTGGAGTCTGGTACATGCTGCTGCCATCATGCATAATGAAGAACTGTTCGATATTCCAGTTGTTGATGCTTCCAGGCATCTGGTGGGTTTGGCATCACAAGTTGATCTTGGTACAGCAATCATTAAGAGTTGGGATCTTTGAAACATTAATACATAGAAAATACTAAATGATCACATTACCTGTAATAATTTCAATTTTTATATTTATTGTTGTCCTGATAATCATATTTTCAGAAAAAGTAAACCGCACTATTGTAGCCATGGTTGGTGCAACCTCAATGGTGATTGCTGGAGTTTATTTCAGTTTTTATAGTCAGGAACAGGCAGTTAAAGTTGTTGATTTTAACACCCTGGGTCTACTCATCGGAATGATGATTTTGGTAGGTTTATTAGAGCCTACAGGCTTCTTTCAATATCTGGCAGTATTGGCTGCAAAAATATCAAAGGGTAAGCCTATTCGTTTATTAATTTTACTTACCGCTGTAACCTCTATTGTCTCGATGGTTCTGGACAATGTAACAACAGTGGTGCTTATCGCCCCGGTGACAATATTAATCTGCGAAATTCTTGGTTTCAATACCAGACCTTTTTTAATTTCAGAAGCTATTTTATCCAATATTGGTGGTATGGCTACCCTGGTTGGTGATCCTCCCAATATCTTAATCGCATCAGCAGCAAATTTTACATTTGTTGATTTCTTGAGAAATTCTCTTCCAATTGTTCTGGTCACCTGGGTTGTTACAATCCTTGTTCTCAATTATTTATTCAGGAAAGAACTGCATTCATCAAAGCAGATTGATAATGCAGCCGTAGTTGCCCAACTTAATCCGAAAGAAGCCATCAAAGAACCCGGGATTGTATTCAAAGTTCTGGTAATGATCTTCGTTGCATTAATCGGCTTTATCTTTGAAAATCGTATTCATTTAGACCCATCAGTCATCGCTATTGGTGCATCATCACTTGCTTTATTATGGGTCAATCCTTTCAAGATTAAAGATGTTCTAAATCTGGTGGAATGGGATGTTTTAATTTTTTTCAGCTCCCTGTTTATTCTGGTAGGGGGCTTAGAACATGCAGGTGTGCTCCATTTCCTGGCGCAAGCAATCATTTCGATCGGACATCTACATCCGGTAATTCTAGGAATCAGTCTGTTATGGCTTGTAGCTTTACTTTCGGCGATTGTGGATAATATTCCAATAACCATTGCACTCATTCCGGTTATTTTAGAATTGGAAACCATGGGAATTTCGGTAGTGCCTTTGTGGTGGGCATTAGCCTTCGGTGCTGGGTTAGGAGGAAACGGGACTATTATCGGTTCAACCGCAAATGTGATCGTCACTTCACTTTCAGAACGAACACGTTATCCTATTACCCCTATGTTATGGAATAAAAAAGGTTTGCCGGTCATGTTCATAAGCTTGATCGTTGTTTCAATTTTGTATGTTCTATTCTTCTTCCTGATTGGATTCTAGTTAGCATTTAATTAGCCAGACGCAAGCTGTCCAGATACTTTGAATCACCTAATAGAAATCTTAATTCTTTTTCAAAGATTTCAATAGGGGCATTTAACCTTTCCGAGTATCGCAAACAACTTCTACCTTCTTCCAGTAAAATTTTAGTGTCATCCAGAGTTATCTGTCCATTATCATTCAAGTCTAATGGATGCAGAACACAGTAAAAAGGTTTCAGAAACCAGGGATGCCTGCCTAATTTTTCTGAAGCAACCTGTAAAGCACATTTATGATCTGTTCTTAAAAAGATACAGGTTTTTCTTTTGAATGGTAGATTTCTGGTAACAAGTCTGCTATGGATCACCTTCCCACTTAATGTGAAAGAATCCACTTCAATTTCGCCAAGAAACCAATTCCCCTGATCGTAATTAGTCGGATCCATGCAAGATTGAACAATATCAGCAAATTCATTAATTTTTTCTTTTTCCTGCAAATCGATCCAAACCCCAAAAGCACAACAAGCTCCATGACACTCACTCAACTGGCAGCGCTGTAATGTTTCCGGAATAAACATCCGGGGAGAAATCGTTAAAGATTCATTCATTTACTAATTCTAACAAAAAGCTTTCAATTAAGGTCAAATGTTTATTATTTGAAAGGACACTGTATATACCAAATCATTTTTTTATCGTTATCATTATTATAGAACAGTTACTACTTATGAAAGTTGGCAACAAATTTGCAACAAGGTAAGGATACTATGGAAAAATTGGAATATAAAATCATCTCCAAGAACATAATAAAAATATGAAAGATCTGGCATGTTTCATCTCTCAACAAAGTTTAGGAGAATTTACACTGAATTTGTCCAGTTTTCATGATAAAATTATTTCAGGGGAGTTGTTAGAATTGTCTGGTGAATGACAGATAAAAATGCCGAGCATCGAGGCAATTCAAGGACTTCAAATGTTTCATCAAAGGACAATTGGAAAAAATCATTATCCTCAACCTATTATGCTAAATTATTTATTTTAAAAATGAATCAAACAATTATCACTAAAAATACGAGGACGTCCAAATCATATACAGCTAATACTATGGCAAAGATTCTCTTCATTGACGACGACACAAACACCCTTTCCCTGATGGAGCAAATTGCGTTAATTTTAGGACATCATGCAATTTTGTGCCCTGCCGCAAAAGACGCGATGCGGATGGCACTGGAAACTTTACCAGATTTAATTATGCTTGATATAAATATGCAGGAACTTAATGGTTTCGATATTGTTAAAAGCTTGCGAAATGATGTAATAACTAAGAAAACACCAATCATCATACTCTCAGCCAGTGAACCTGATTTTGAAACTGAAAAGGCAATCGCTGTTGGGGCTGACGGATTCCTTCCAAAACCATTAACCATCAGAGAACTTGAGACTGTCGTAGCGAGATTCAATATATAATTCTTACCATGAAATTTGGTCTTGTTCTTCCAAATTACGGTTCACAGTCATCACGTTTCGCCATTATTGATTCAGCCATTGCGGCTGAAAATAATGGATTTGATTCTGTCTGGCTAACCGATCATCTTGCTTTGCCAGAAGCTGATGCAAATGAATTCGGCCATATTTATGAATCCTTAACAACCATGTCATATCTGGCTGCCAGCACCAGAACAATAAAACTTGGATTATCAACCCTGGTTTTACCACAACGTAATCCCATCGAGGTGGCAAAATCCCTGGCAACACTGGACAATTTATCCGGCGGTAGATTAATTATCAGTGTTGGTATCGGATGGTCAAAAGGTGAATATGAGAACCTGGGATATGACTTTCATACCCGTGGTAAACGCATGAACGAAGCCATTAAAATATTAAGAACCTGTTGGCGCGGTCAACGCATTGTAAGTTTTAATGGTGATTTCTATCGTTTTAAAGATTTAGCCTTCTCCCCAACCCCTGTTCAACCTGGCGGACCACCACTCTGGGTTGCTGGTGATTCTCAAAAAGCCTTAAAACGTGCTGTCGGACTGGGCGATGGCTGGCATCCTAATGCAAATTCACCCATTGAATTAAAAAAATCCTTACATGATGTACAATCAATTATTCAAGTACGTCCATTTACGATCGCTGTCCGAATAGGTATTCTTCTTGGCGATCACCATGAGCCTGATCAATCAACTATTATTTCAGGTAACAATGACCAAATTATTCAGCAGATCAAGGATTATCAATATTCCGGTATGAATTATGCAATACTCGATTTCAAAGTAAATTCCCAATCTGAAAGAGAAAGAGCCATCAAACTATTTATGCAAGAAATAGCACCTGGCTTTAAAGAATAAATATGGGAAACGTAAAAAGAATTATTCATCAACTTTTCAATGCTACCAGACGATTTTTTTTAATGATTTTCACGGTATTTTTCGTCATCGTAATTTCTGCCTGTAATGGACAAAAACCCGAACCTACAACTATCTTCTCCGAAACGATCATACCCATTTTGGAATCCCCTACCCCTTCAAATACATCCTCAGCTACTCCACAAATAATCACTAAAGACTCAACTATTGTAACAACCATTCCACCAGAGACAATTACATCTTCAAACACATCAGAACCAACTTTTACATTTACACCCGATTTATCTGCAACAATCACCTTGACTCCGACGATCACCCTTACACCTACACGCACAAGAATTCCATCTCGAACACCAATTCCAACCCGCACATTCAGACCATCACGCACACCGATACCTACCAAAACACCTACCCCATCTTTAGCGTTTTTCAGGATCAATAATATTGGGCCTTTTTCTTTTGTGTCCTCCCCCTTTCGTCCCGAAGCAATTGTCAGCCCGGGTGAGGATGGTCTGGTCATCGTTGAATTAATGGGTGAGGATGGCAGAATGATTACAAAGGAAAATATCAATTATCAAAATTATTTAGGGCGAAGAATTGGAATTGCGCCAGAACTAAGTTTTGAATTACAAAGAGTGGCTGAATATGGCAGATTATCAATCTACACAAAGGACCGTTTTAGTCGCATGATGGCATTAACTTCAGTAGATCTCTTATTAATTCAGTTAGGAAGTAATAAAATTTCCCTGCCAAAAGACTTAACCGAGCCTTATATCATTCGTCAACCAGCTGCAGAGGATACGATTCAAGGGGGTATGATTGTCGTGCAGGGTTTAGCGCGCATACTCAGTGCATCTCCAATCATCATCGAGTGTATTGACCCTGATGGAAAAATTGTGGGAGATGCAAGAGTTGAAGTAGAAGCTCCCAATGAAATCTTAAGCCACATCCCATTCGAAGCGTATATCCCTTATTCCGTAGATAAAAGCACGAACATCCGCTTCACAGTACGCCAGGAAAGTGCATCCCGTTTACCTGGTAATTTATATTTGTATAGTTTTGAAATTACACTTGAACCTTAGGTAATTGATTTACTATTACAAAAAAATTATCTTTCAATTGATGTAAACTTTCAAGAGCCTTATTTCGAACTGTGTCATTTAAATCCAGTTGATTGAATTGATCTTCATCAAAAACAATTTTCCTTCCGTCAGGAAAAACCCACAAATCCAGGGCAAGGTCTGCATAGGAAATCTGATAATCGGTAATTTCCGCTGGTTTACAGATGTCACAATACCAACCTTTCAAATGGTTGGTATCCCTATCTCGAATTTCAAAGATGTTATACCAACGATCTTTGAAAAAGGCTTCCAAAAATCGGTCATTTCGCTTTATCACAATATCAAGTAAGGTAGTATCGTCCCGATTAAACAATGCTTCAACCATCACTAGATTTTTATCGCGCAGCAATTCCTTACCTTCATAGCGCCAGGTTTCAACACCTTTCACATTTTGTTTGATCACTGTAATTTTTTTCATTTTTCATCCTGCAGGAGGTTAATCTGATTTGGATCAATTGAAATTTTGATGATAGATCCAATGGATATCGGTTCATCCACCAGAAAGGAAAACTCCAGATCACTCATTCGTAATTTTACCCGCCATTGATTTCCCAGAAAAATATCATCCAGAACCTGTGCCTGAAATTGATTCAAATTGCTGTCTGTCATGGATAAGGCGTCAGGTCGTAAGAGTAACATAATGGAATCCCCCAATTTTGCATTTTGGGGTAATTTTGTATTAATTGAAAAATCACCGATTCTTGTTTTGACAATCAACGGTTGAGTGGATTGTATAACACCTTCAAGTAAATTGGATAAACCGATGAATTTAGCTACCCAGGCATTTTTCGGCGTTTTATATACATCCTCTGGGGATGCATTTTGAATAATTATGCCTTCATTCAATAAAGCCAGACGATCCCCTATCGTAAACGCTTCTTCCTGATCGTGGGTAACATAAATGGCAGGGATATTACTTTCATGCAGGAGTAATCTCAATTCATCCATTAATTGTTCGCGTAAATTCCGATCCAGGGCGCCCAACGGTTCGTCCAACATTAATAATCGTGGTTCCGGTGCCAGAGCTCGCGCTAACGCAACACGCTGTTGTTCTCCCCCTGAAAGATCTGCTACCCGACGGTGTCTGAACTCCTGCATATTTACTTTAGTGAGCACGGAGTTTACTTTTTCATCTACTAAATCAACAGGTAAATTTTGCATTTTCAGACCAAACGCGATATTTTCAAACACATTCTTATGTGGAAATAAAGCATAGTCCTGAAACATGAAACCAAATTTTCTTTTATGTACCGGTATGTCTTTTAAATTTTGATTGTCACAATACACATCCCCAGAATCAGGTACTTCAATTCCGGCTATGATTCTTAAAATAGTACTTTTACCACTACCAGACCTACCCAACAGACAGATTGTTTCACCTTGATGAACATCAAAACTCACACCTCGCAATAATGGTTGGTTTTCATATTCTTTGTGTAGGTTTTTCACAGATAACATGTTGAACTCTTTTCTAAAATTCTTTGATGTTTGGTAATTTTAATCGTTCAATCAGGATAATTGATAGGGCACAGACGATCATCAATATGGTGGACATTGCCATGGCTTGCCCATAATTCAAGCCACCGGGTTGTGATAGATAGCGATAGATTGCAATGGGTATCGTTGGCTGTTCTGGCCGAGCCAGAAAGGTTGTGGCACCAAATTCACCCAGCGAAATTGTGAAAGCAAACAAAGCTGCTGATATGATAGCGCGAAATAAAATAGGAAATTCCACCTGCCAGAATGTCCGCCAGGGGGAAGCGCCTAATACCATAGCCGAATATTTCAACCCGCGAGGAACAGATGCAATGACTGGTTGTAAAATCCTGACAACAAAAGGCATGGCCACAAGAGAATGCGCAATAGGAACCAATAAAGGAAAGGACCGGACATCAAGTGGTGGGGTGTTAAAGACCAGAATGAACCCTAAACCCAATGAAACAGCAGAGGTTCCTAATGGCAACATCAGAATGGGATCAAGAAGTTTTCCCCAGCGTGAGCGTGATGAGATAACGTTTGCAGCCAAAAAACCCAAGAATAAAGCGATTCCAACTGTAATAAGTCCAAAATATAATGAATTGAGAATTGCATCAATGGGAGGGACATAAAATAGCGATTCACGCCGATTCAAAAACAATTCCTGGTAATACACCAGAGAAAACCGATTACCAGTCGATCCATCCAAATTTCTACTGAAATCCGTCAATAAAAAAGAACGTAAAACCAGCGAAAACAAAGGGGCGACAAATAAAATAATCAGATAAGACATTGTGCCAACCAGAAATGATCTTTGTTTCCATCCCTTGATAGGTTTTGCAACTTCTTCGGGATCTCTAGGGGTCAAGGTAATGGTTTTTGTTTTTATTAATCTGGTATATAAAATTGTCAAAACCAGCGTGAAGAGTAATTGAATGGCTGAAAGTAATCCTGCGACTGGCAGGTTGAGCATGTGCAATGCCTGAATATATATTTCCACTTCCAGGGTGGAAAATTTTGGTCCACCTAATAATAAAATAACGGCAAAACTGGTAAAGTTGAATAAAAAGATCAGGAGAATTGCGGAAAGCAGCGCGGGTTTCAATAAAGGGAAGGTTATTTTTTGCCAGACTCGCAGCGGAGATGCACCTAACGTCCTGGCAGCAAATTCTATTTTGGGGTCCAATTGGCTCCACGCCCCACCCACAACACGGATAAACACCGTTGAATTGTAAAAAACATGAGCCAAAAGAATGGCACCTAATGTATTAATGATTTGAATCGGTGGTTTGTCGAGAGAAAAAAACGTTTGCAGCAATAAATTGAACCAACCTTTAGGTCCTAATAATGCATTAAACCCTGCTGCTACAACCACTGTAGGCATGATAAAGGGGATGGTTGTCAGCAGGCGGATAAATGATTTTCCAACGAAACGGTATTTTGCCAGTAAATAAGCGGGGGGGAAACCAACAATAATCGTTAGTAAAGTAGAAAGAATGGCTTGCCAGATTGTGAAAAACAAAGGTTGAGTGATGACCTTCAAAGATATGGAAGCCAGCACTTCCGATGTTGTTGCCTGCCAAGCCATTCTGAAATTTGCAAGCAGCGGCTGGAAATAGAAAACCAACAGGAATGCAAACGGAAGACTCCAGAGCAAAATAGCTGGAGCCATCCTGATATACTTCAGGCGTTGGTTCAACTGCTTACCTCAAAACGACCAATGTCCAATCCTGTATCCACTTCTCACGGTTCTGTGCGATTAAATCCAGATCCAATTTTGCAGGTTGATCCGGTATCTGAGCAAATTTCTCAAATTCAGGTGGTAATTTGGCTTTTTGATTTGCAGGAAAAACAAACATCTGTAAAGGCAAATCTTCCTGAAATGGCACATCCAGAAGAAAATCAACAAATTTCTCCGCTAATTCCCGCTGTTGGGTCCCTTTCAAGATACCCACAAATTCAATCTGACGGAAACAGGTATTGGGTGCAATGATAGAAGCTGTTGGAGCGTCATCTAAAGGTGTCTCGGAAAATATAACTTCTGCTGGTGGACTGGAGCCATAGGAAACCACCATCGGTTGATTCCCTTTACCGGCAGATGCACTGAAATTGCTATAATATGCGCTCTCCCAATCATTGACAACCACAACACCATTTGCTTTCAAATCTGACCAAAAATCCAGGTATCCTTCTTCACCAAATTCAGCGATGGTTGCCAGCATGAATGCTAGACCTGGCGAAGATGTTGCCGGGTTTTCCACAACCAATAATCCTTCATATTCCGGCAATAATAAATCACTGAGTGAAGATGGAATGGAGAGCTGATTTTCCTCAAAATAAGCTTTGTCAAAGTTGATGCAAACATCGCCAAAATCAACCGGTAAGGCATAATTCTCCAGATCTAAGCGGAGTGAATTATCAATATTTACAAGCATTGGACTGTTATAAGGTTCAAAGATTTCCTCATCCAGCGCTCTGGATAAAAATGTATTATCCACACCAAAAAACACATCTGCCTGTGGCGATTCTTTTGTTAAAATTGCGCGATTTAATGCAGCTCCAGTATCACCGGATAACAGGAAATTGATCTCTACATTATTTTCTTTCTCAAAATCGGTGATCAAATTTTCACTGACTGCAAATGAATCGTGAGTCATGATGTTCAATACACCCGGTTGGTTATCCATGACCGAAGGTATTTCTGTTTTTTGTCCACCATTACAGGCACTTTGCAGAATCACCAACAAACTGGTTACCAGTATTATTAATTTACTACTTTTCATCATTCTCCTTAACTGTTTCATGTTGTGAGTTGAAACTATGAACGCATAATAATTCTCCAGATCCAAATTCTATTTTTGCAATTGGATCTGTCATTTGATTACTGATGCCTCTGGATTTCCATCGCAACAGATCCTCTCTGTCCAAAGGATACATCAGTCCGGTTGTTTGAACACCAGAAACAACTTCACTGATCGGGATTAAACTCACCATGTCCCCAACAGCACCTTCTATAACTTGCCTGGATTTACAATAAAAAACTTCACTTTTATTCGTTAGAATTTTGATATCTATGTTCTGGTATTTTGGGTTGGAGAAAAACAGAAAATTCACCAGGAAATGGTCAATCCTTCCACCGGTTGCACCCAATATGAGAATCTCCTCAAATCCCAAATTCATGACATGATCAACCGCCAATTCCAAATCAGTCTCATCCTTATGAATGGGAAATTTAATGATGTCCACACAGTTATGTTCAAAATATTCCAGATCTGATAAATCGATTGAGTCCAGATCACCGATGATAATATGAGGTGTCAGACCAGAATTCATCACATGTTGTAATCCACCATCAACAGCAATCAGTAAATCCGACTGGCTGATTTGTCGTATAATTCGGTCATTTTTTTCAAATTCACCATTTACAAATAAAGCTGCTTTCATCTTTCCTCATACGCTGAAGAACAAAAAACCCACCAGACGGCGGGTTATAAACCATTCTTACGCATATTCCTCCGCCGGCATGATCCGGATCAGGTTTGCGGGTCGAGAACTTTTATGGTTCTCCTCTCAGCCCAAATGGACTCCCCGTTGCTCCTTATATTTTTATAGTATATGAGAATTGACGACAATGTCAAGAAGATTGATAAACCTTCATTGTTTCCCCAACTTGTATTAAAAATTTAATTTTATTCACACCTCATACTCAATATATCTGGCTCACCAACCAGAACAAAAGCAATCTCCCGTTATTTTTTATCGGATTCAGAGTCTGGAATTGGACAATATCCAGGCATCGGGAACAGGAAACGATTTTTAGCAATCCAATCATAAATTTTTGATCCTAGGCCAAGCTTAATCGCTAACCAGAAAAAAGGAATGAAAATCCAAAGTAATGGTAAACGACCTGCGATCAATAAGAGAGCTTCCATTCCTTCTTTACGAACGTTCCCATTCTCAACAACTTGTATTCGTTTCATCGCCTTTTCAAAGGGAATATTATATTTATCTAATATTCCCGGGGCATATAAATCAAGGATCATCAACTTATTCATCCAATCCAGTTTCTTCAGTTTTGTGGCACTGTAGACACAAAATGGGCAGGTACCGTCATAAAAAACAATCGTATCCATGATTAGTTCAGATCCTTAACATTTTCATACTTCATCTATCTTACACGACGCTGCCATTTTTCTTTGATTTGTAAATTTCGAGGAGAATCTTCCTCTCCTAATTCCAAAAATTCACTCAGAAGTCTCGAAAACTTACTGCTCTCATCCAACATTGGGAAATGCCCCGACTCTTCAAAAATAATGGAGTGTATATTCGACCGAAGAGATTGAATGATTTCTACAGATGGCATCCGGACGACAGAATCGTTTTGTCCGAAAACCAATAAGGAGGTTTTCTCAAAAGAATCAATAATTCCAAATTGGTTAATCGTTTCAAGTTCCATAACCGTTGTTTGTATTGCATTAGGATCGTTTTTGGGTTCGTCACTTCTTACAGCCTCTGTTTCGATTCCTTTTCCCAATAATTTATCCACAAGACCAATGTGGTCACCTAAAAGTAATCGGGTATTCAGTAAATCAAATGATAATGGCAAAGAAATGGATAAAATTTTCTCTACCATTTCAGGATTACGGTGTGCAAATTCATAAGCCACAATGGCACCAAGATTATGACCCACAATTGAAACCCGGGAGAGTCCAATATTTTCGACAAAGTCTTTCACAAACCTTACCTGGTCATCAATATTGTATCGATTATTCTTCGCACTATCTCCAAAGCCCCATAAATCGAGCGCATAGGCTTTATTCGTAGATGAGATCGTTTGCATGATTGGAACCCAATACCGCCAGGAGCCAACCCAACCATGCAAAAATAAAACTGGCTTTCCGCGACCTATCACTTCATAGTGGGCTAAATGACCATCAATGAAAATTGCACTCATACAACCCCATCAAGAATTTCTTTTAGCCGTCTGTTCAGGTCATCCGGTGCAAATGGTTTTAATAAATAATCCACAGCTCCAGCTTGTAAACCGGCCTTTATTTCCGAGTCCTGCCCTTTAGCGGAAAGAAATACGATCGGTATGTTTTTGGTTTTTGGATCATTTTTAATTTTTTCACAGGCTTCATATCCGGACATAACGGGCATACGTACATCCAACAGGATCAAGTCTGGCATGATTTTCTTTGCCATCTGACATGCTTCTTCACCATTTGCAACTGAAACGACCTCATGTCCTGCATATTTCAGGGTAAATTCGATCAGATCCCGAATATCCTGTTCATCCTCAGCGACCAGTATCTTTGACATTAAGCATGAACCTTTTCAAGTTTAATGGGTAGCATGATTGTGAATGTCGATCCTTCTCCTGGAATACCAGATGATTCCATTTTTATGTTTCCTCCATGCATCTCAATGAGGGTACGCGCAATTGACAAGCCTAAACCAGTTCCTGCTGAATTCACATTTACTGCATTCTTCCCCCTGAAGAATCTTTCAAAAATATGTTCCTGTTCTTCTCTGGCAATCCCAATCCCAAGGTCTGCAACTTCAATTTTGATAAATTTACCCAGAGATTCTAATGAAATAGTGATCACACTTTCGTCATACGAATATATTCTGGCATTATTAAGAATATTTAAGAGAACCTGTTCAATTCTTTCCGGGTCGGCCATCACAGATGGAATTATTCCAATTGGATTGATTTGATAAGAGATTTGCTTTGAATCAATCATTGTGGAATTTTTATGAATTTCAACAATATCCTTTAATTTTGATAGCAGGTCGAATGATTCAGGTCTTAGATTGATGTTCCCAGATTCAATTCTGGAAACATCCAGGATATCATCCACCAGTGATTTTAATCGGTTTGTGTTTGACTGAATAACCTCTAAGAAGTGCTTCTGTTGTTCATTGATCATACCTGATGCGCCCATCAGTAAAACCTCTACATACCCTTTGATGGATGTCATTGGCGTTCGTAACTCGTGGCTGATATTGGAAATAAAATCCGTCTTCAACTGGTCTATCTGTACCTCAATGGAAATATCTCTAAAAACAGAGACTGTTCCTAAAAATTCATTACGCCAAATTACAGGGGATAGATGAACAGATATAACTTGGTTTTCATTTAAGTTAATTTTTTCAGAAATTACTGCATCCGACTTGATTTTTGATGGATGGTTTGTCCAGTCATTAATCGTTGAAATCCAATGAATTATTTTCTCTCCATAATAAGTCTGCAATCCCAGTAATGAACGATCAATCGCATTTTCTTCCATTCTCAAAATGCTTGTGGCTGATTTGTTTAAGAGCATAATCTCCGCCTGCACACCTGTAACCAGGACACCATCAGCAACTGCTTCCAGAATGGCTTGCGACCGACTGGCTTCAACTTCCTGGTCTCGCAACATTGAACCAAGATTTTCGGATTGATCACGTACTAATTTAAAGATCTCAGAATTATTCAGAGCCATACTGATCTGACCGGCGATTGCTTCACCCAATTCCCGATCCCGATTCGTAAAAAAATCAGGTGATTCATGGAAAATCGATAATATGCCCAAAATCGACTCCCCAAATTTTAACGGGATAAACATCCAGCTTAAAAAAGGCATCGTCAGGTTTTCGGTGGAAAAATCTTCAACCTGAATTGAATTTTTCTCTGCTAATACTTTATTGAAATAGGTTGCTACTGATTCTAGTGGAATTACGGTTTCATCATTGGTTGGTTGATGAATTGCCTGAAATATTTTCTCTCCTTCAAGAACATAAACCAGACTACCTGACACATTCATCGAATAATTAATCATTTTTAATGTGCTATCCAGAATCTGATCGATATCCATACTGCCAGAAAGTTCGTTTGATATTTTGAGTAGCATCTCAGTATTGCGATGTTCCAAAACCAGTTCTTTGGTGCGTTCATCCACTCTTTCTTCCAGGTTTTCTTTCAATTCAATTGTCTCTGATAGTAAATACGCATTATTAATAGCCAAAGATGCTTGATTCGCTATCGTCATTGCTAATTCTGTTTCATTGTGCAAGAAGCGTTGTGAAATTGGAGATTCTAATCCTATCCAGCCAAAAACCCTGTCTGAACTGCCCAGAGGAATAAATAATACTGATTTTGTTCCTCGCTGAGAAAAATATTGGTCAATAAAAGTATTTCCTTCTTTTTCTTCAGCAACATCCTGCATATGGAAAATACCGCGAGATTGAATTAATTTCTCGAAAAGTGGTTGTTGATGAACGTTTACAATGGGAAAGTTTTCGAACGCTGGTTTTTGGAATGACAATCTTAGATCACCATTTCCACTCAATAAAAAGATAGAAATCATTTCACAATTGATAATATTCATTATGTATTCAGCAGTTAACTGTGTGATGTGGGATATGTCTAACGAGCGATTTACCTCAGATGAAAACTGGTTCAACCAGGTCAATTTTTGAGTTCGTTCATCAAGTTCTGACCCTCTTCTAAGCGAATCCTGGTACAAACTGGCATTATCCAAAGCGATCGCAGCCTGAGAAGCAAAGGCTTCGGCCAATTGCACCAGCTCTTCGTTATAATAATTTTTTTCTCTTTTCTCTAAGGCGATCACTCCAATAACTTCTGTTTTAGAAATCAGAGGTATACCCAGCCAGGATAAATTTTCAACTTCTATTAATGATGGAAAACGCATATCTTCTCTTATATCCGAAATGACAACGGATTTTTTGGTGTTGAACATTTCCTGAAAGAGCTGAGAATCATCGATTTGGACTTGTAAGCCCGTTCTGTCCTCTTGATCCGTAAAT
>ENA-OSEO01000568-OSEO01000568.1-sediment-metagenome-genome-assembly--contig:-NODE-568-length-90693-cov-7.454721_pt1 | contig 90693 bp, 80 predicted proteins | sample MGYA00237883_ERZ534232 | MGnify/ENA metagenome assembly ERZ534232
GACGCGGTGCGAAGCAGAGCGAAGCACCGCGGATCGAGGAACCCGTTCTTCAGCGTCGCGCAGCGACACCGCTGATGTTGTTGCGGGATGGCATTGGCCGACTGATGGGTTGCGTCATGGCGTTGAGTGGCTGGAGATCAACGTTCACCCCCGTCGCAGACTATGCTGCGACCCCGCGTCGGGTGCCTTGTGGAAGCGCTGTTCGAACGGGTCCCTCCACTCCGGGCCTTTGGCCCTTCGGTCGGGATGACGGCGCCGGGATCCTGTCGTTGGGTGGCATGGCCACGCAAAGCGTGGCCATGGCGCGATGCATGGGCCCGCATCGCCAAGCCATACCCACGGCCTGTCCCGATATGCCGGGGCTGGGCGTGGGCACGGCGCATGCCAAATTACATCGGCCCTTTCATTCTCGCACGGAGAACCGAAAGACTGTCGTGGAGGTAAAGGGCTTACCGGGTCGCAGGACGGTCGACGGGAAGTTCGGATGGTTGGGCGAATCGGGGAAGTGCTGCGTCTCCACGCAAAAGGCCCCGTGTTGACCGTAGGTCCTGCCATCACGGCCCTTGAGGTCCCGCACGTGGTTGGCGGTATACAGTTGCGTGCCCGGCTCGGTCGTGTACACCTCCATCACGCGCCCGCTCGCCGGCTCGACCACCCGCACCCGCAGGGGACACGCCTCGGACGATTCATCGAACACGTAGTTGTGATCGTACCCACGCGTCTGGGTCAGTTCACCGATCCGGGCCCCAATCGGCGTCGGCGAGGTGAAATCCAAGGGTGTGCCCGCAACCGCTGCGATTTCGCCCGTGGGTATCAGCGCCCCATCGACCACCGTATACCGACTGGCAAAGATGTGCATCACGTGGTCGTACACCGGTCCGCTGCCCGCCCCGGCCAGGTTGAAGTAACTGTGGTTGGTCAGGTTCACCACGGTGGGTTTGTCGCTGGTCGCGTGGTAGTCGATCCGCAGGGCGTTATCATCGCCCAACGTATACGTGACGATGCAGCAGCAATTCCCCGGGAAACCCTCCTCGCCGTCGGCGCTGAAGATACTCAGCCGCACACCGCGGCGGCCGGTCTCGGCAAATGCCGAGGCATCCCACACGACGTTGCTGAAGTTCCTGCGGCCACCGTGAATATGGTGTTGCCCCGCGTTGGCGGTGACCTTGTAGTCCACGCCGTCGAGCGTGAACCGCGCCCCCCCGATGCGGTTCGCATAACGCCCCGTCGTGCCGCCGAAGTTGCGGTTGAGATACTCGCCCAGGGTGTCAAAACCCAGGACGACGTCATCGAAGTCGCCCTGCCGGTCCGGCACCCGCAGCGAGATCAGCGTCGCCCCGTAGTTGATGATCTTGGCCTGCATGCCGTGGGCGTTGACCAGCGTGAAGACGTCCACCTCCCGCCCTTCCGGCGTGGTGCCGAAGACGTCCCGCGGCACCGCCGGACCGCCCGTGGCGGCATGGCCATGCGTCGATGCACACACCACCAGAAGGACCAGACATGCCGACTCGATCATCCGGTTCATAGTCCATCTCCTGCCAGGCTGTCCGCCCCCCACAGACCGGAAGAATGATATCCGATGATCCGGTCGGCCACAACCCGTCTGTCGCCCTGATGCCGAAGAACGCCGGGGCGTTCACATTCGTGCAAAAAACGCCGATGGCGGAATTTGTGCTTGCATGGGCGGCCGGCGGGTGATAGGCTGAAGTTCACGGTTTAGGCTATGCGGAGTGAGGCCGGGATGGAGGTATTCCCCCCAACCTGCTGCGAGTGTGTGATTGCGCGGTTCGTGAAGGGGTTCCGTTGCGCCTGGTCCTACCGGCCTCACCGCCCCGGCGGTTCGATTACCTACTTTTTCCGCAAGGAGGAAACACAATGAACAGGTCGATTCTACTTCCACTTCTGGCCCTTGTTGGGCTATGGATGCTCGGTGGCGCTGACGCGGCGACTCTTACGGTCGATGACGACGGGCCCGGCCCGTATACCGCCATCCAGCCGGCGATCGACGACGCCGACCCGGGCGACATCGTTTTCGTCATGCCGGGCGTCTACACGGGGGCCATCGTCATGAAAGACGAGGTGAACCTCATCGGCTATGGCCCGCACGTGACCACCATCGACGGCGAGGGCGTGCCCCAGCACGTGGTGACGTTCAACGGCAGCGTGGGCGCGGTGATCTCGGGTTTCCGCATCATCGGCTCGCAGATATCCTCCGTCGGAGGGAGCTGGCATTTTGCCGGCGTCTACTGCCAGGTCGGGCCCCTGGTCATCCGCAACAACATCATCGAGAATAACAAGTCCGGCATCGCCGTGGAAACCGATGGCCGCCCCACGATCGTCAATAACACGATCCTCAACAACGACGCCGCCGGCATCATCTTCGCCGCCGGCGCGGGGCCCTATGAGCCGCCTGTCCGGATTGCGTTTATTTACGACGTGGATCGGGATGGAGCGACCGCCTACGCCGCCCTGCTGGAGAGGCGGGGCTATGACGTCGATCTGATCGCGTTGGGTGACCTCCTGCGGCGCTCCCTGCAGGGATACCGTGCGATTCTCATCGGCCACGATACCGAGAGGGAGGGATGCGGCTGGCCCTCCAAGGAGGCCGCCTACATCGCCGAGAGCGGCAAACCCGTTCTGGCCATGGGAGAGGGCGGATACGACTTCCTGGGCCAGCTTCAACTGAACACGGGCTGTCCCCATGGCGCACACAGCGACATCAACACGGACATGGTCGTAATCGACCGAAGCCACATTCTCTACCATTATCCCAACACCATCCCGATTCCCAAGAGTGGGCAGATCGGAGTCTACGAGAAAAGCGGCAGTGTGGAGATCTACCTGGACCCGGTACCCCGGAACGTCGAGGTCTGGGGCCGGTACCCGGATCAGGTAGGCAACCACTATCTATTGACGCGGGAGAACGGACGGTACGCGTTCTGGGGCTTCACGGGCAATGCGAAGAGCCTCACCGAACTCGGCGCCGATCTCCTTGAAAACGTGATTCGATACGTATCCCGTGCCTGCTATCCCAACCTGCCGTCGCCGGAGTTAGTCGCCACGGGGGGCGAGGTCCTGCCCGACAACATGATCCGATACGGGCTGCGGGTGGACAACTGGTATGTCTACCCCTCGGAGCTGTTTGACCCGATCAGCACTGGCCCGTGCGGGTCGCGAACGGATGTGGATATCTACGCCGAGGGAGGGGAGCGCCTTTACGGCTTCTGTGCGTTGGGCTCCCCCGAGGGCCTGACCGATCTGTGGTTTGGTTACCCCGCCGACCAGGAGCCGCCATCGGTATATATCACCCTGACGGATCGGCTTTGCGGGACGGTATGGGAGTCCAACCTCGTGACCCCCACCCTCGAGCCGCGCGTGACGCACGTCATTATGAACAACATCATCGCGAGCAACAACACCGGACTGTTCTACTACGCTTACACCGGTGATGGACAGATCCTCTACAACGATGTGTGGGGCAATTCCTATCGCAACTACCACGATAACCACACGGGCTCGACCTTCGTGCCTCAGCCCGGCACCGGCGAGATCAGCGCCGATCCGCTCTTCGACCCGGCCTACCCCGAGACGTACATTCTGACTGATGTCTCCCCGTGCAAGAACACGGGCAATCCCGCCCCCGCCTATAATGATCCCGATGGCACACGCAACGATATGGGCGTCTGGGGCGGCCCCGGAGCCGGCGGGCCCGGCAGCCATCCCGGCGGCGGTTTTATCTTCACCGACGTGGGCAACCTCCCGACGGCTTTCATCGAACAGAATCCGGGCCATCCCTCGCACGGCCTGGCCGTCATCGATCCCGTGAACGCCGCCAAGTTCGCGGTTCCCACCTACCAGGATTCCCCCTTCGGCGGCACCTTGCGCATCTACGGGCTCTTCGGGGAGGAGGATATTCACGTCCGCGGCGTGCGGTACTATCAGATCCTGATCGCGCCGTGGCCGGATGAGAACACCCCGCCGGCCGAGCCGGACGACTACGAGCCGATCACCAGCGCCCTGTACAAGGTCCACTACCTGCCCCAGGGCGATGGGACGGTGCTCACCGAGGTCGTCCACATCGGGGCCAAGGAGGTCGGCGGCGTCAAGCACGTGTACGAACTGACCTACACCGGCTGGTGGTCGGCTATGAATTTGCGGGTCTTGTTGGATACCCGCTCGCTGCCCAACGGCAAGTACACGTTGACCTACCGTGCCTATCGGCCGGTCGGCTTCATAGGCGGCACGATCCTGCTGCCCGTGACGCTGCCGGCCAACGACCTGGACCACCTGGATATTCTGGTCAACAATTCGCCGGTCGAGGCGGTCATCCACAGCGTCAAGTACGATCCGGGCAATCCGAACTACGATCCCGGCAGTGACGGCGAAATCCCCGAATGCGGTGTTATCACGCTCCAGGACCCAGAGGAGAATCTGCGCTTCACGATCACCGCGCGGCATCCGGACGGATACCTGCGGTACTGGGTGCTGGACGCCCTGTGGGGCAAGAACCACCACGCCGGCGTGATCGCCAGCCAGAGCTACCCCGGCACGATTCCGCCGGACAACTGGCCCGGCGTGGTCAATACCGAGTTTGACAGCGCGGATTCGACCAGTCTGGATCCCTGGGAGGCCTGCTCTTACCAGTTCCGTCTGCGGGCCTACACCCGCGCCACCAATGGCCAGGGGTACCTGTATGGGGACCCGCCCGGGTACAGCGCCGAATTCAACGACCACTACTACATCGGCTTCGCCGCGTGCGGCTGGTGCAACGGGGCCGATATCAACCGCTCGGGCCGCGTCGACCTGGCGGATTTCGCCCGGCTGGCCGCGGAGTGGATGAACGACTGCGCGCCGGACTGCGCACCGTAGCGCAGGACGTGCCTCTTCTTGGGCTGCACGCCTCCACGGGGTGTGCCGCCCTTTTCTTGCGCTCTATGGCTCAGCCACCGACTCTGTCTGAGGCTCCGCCAACAAAAACGCAACAAAACCTGCGTACCACCGTAACGCCGCCGCCAGAGACCGCCTCCATACTATGGCCGTGCCGTGCAGGGCGCATCGCGTTCTTTGACAAATCGGCCCAGTGAGCACCACCCTCCGCGGCGATCATGAACGCCGCGAGGCAGAATACCCAGCCTTCCAAACGGGTAGATGCGGGTCGGCGGCCGGGGGGGCCGCCGGCCGGGGGGATCTGTCCTGTTATGCTCCACAATTCAGCACGACCGATGCCGAATCCAAGATTCTCTCCTCCTTCTCCTGGCGGATTCGGCCCGTCTCCGTCGGCCTTCCGGCGGCGGCAGCACGGGTGTCGTGCCAAACCGCGGGCCGTCGACACACGTCGACGGCCCGTGGCTTTTATGTGCACCTGGCCAGACGCGGAGGCTTGATCGGCAAGAATGCACCGGGGCCGTCTCAAGACTCAGGTGTTCGTATCCATGATCGGCAAGGGCTCGGCCGGGCCTTCTGAACGACTGAAACGAATCGGTCCGGGGTGATTGACCGTCGTGGCGTGGCGCTTCGCCCCCGGAAACTCCCCACGCCGGAAACCCTGCTTCGTGCCCATCTCGTGCAAGGGCTGGCGGTCGGGCGTCGGGTTCGTGGGAACCGTGTCCGCCGTTTCCTCTTTCCATCGATCCAGGAGCCCGCGCATCTGTTCCAAAACCGCGCCATAGGTCGGATCGCCCGCCAGATTGGTGAACTGATGCGGATCGCTCTTGACGTTGAAGAGCATCTCCGTGGGCTGCTGGGGTCGCGTCAGTAACCGCTGAGCCTCGGTAAGCCGTCCTTTCTCGGCCATATCCCACAATTCCTTGGCTGCCGGAAAACTCCAGGCGGCGCTCTCGGCACACACGTTGTGCCTATCAGGCCAGGCATTCCAGATATACAACCAGTCCCCCATACGCACCATTCGCTCGTGCAACTGATACACGTGCCAGTTGCGTTCCGCGAAGGCCACGTCGCGTACGCACGCCCGATGATTACTCAAGACCTCGCGAAAGCTGATTCCCTGCACCGTCATGGGCCTGGGCAGCCCCGCCAGATCCAGGAACGTCGCGGAGAAATCGACGGCACTGACCAGCGCATCCGTACGCCCCGGCACAACCCCGGGCCCCCGGATGATCAGGGGTGTCTTCAGGCCACTGTCGTAGAGGTACGTCTTGCACCGCGGAAACGGGCGGCCATTGTCGGAGCAGTAGACAATATACGTGTTTTCGGCGATTCCTTGCCGCTGGAGCTCCTTCCTGATCTGGCCCAGGTAGTAATCCGTTCGACTGACCTCATGGTAGTAGCCGGTCAACTCACCCCGAGTGAGGGGGCCGTCGTACAGCATGGGCGGCACCCAGACGTCCGCCGGCTCGTACCGCGGCGCCTTGTCGTCGAATTGCCAGTTGTAGTGCGCATCATGCGAGGCAAACCAGCAAAAGAAGGGCTTGTCCTTCGGGCGATCCCGCAGATGCTCCACCCATCTCTCGCTGCCCGATGGGCCACTGTCCGAGGACACGTCAAAACCCAACAGCGCCGGCTTGGCCATGTGGTTCTTGCCGGAGATCACCGTGTGGTAGCCGGCCTTCTTGAACTCCTGGATGAACGTTCGCTGGCTTTCGGGCAGAACCGTGTGTAGCTCCGGAGCCCCCGTGTTATGAGGGTAGCGACCCGTGATAATACTGCACCGGCTGGGGCTGCAACTACTGATCGTCAAATAGGCATTGTCGAAGACTACCCCCTCGGTCGCCATGGCGTCTATGTTCGGCGTCCGGATGGCGTGGTTTCCGTAACACCCCAGATCCCTGGCCGAGATGTCATCGGTGATGAAAAAGACGAAATTGGGGCGAGGCTCGCCGGCGATCAGCCGCGAAACCGGATCACACATGGCCGCCCCAACCCCTACGGCCGCCAGCTTCAGGAAGCTACGACGATTCATATGAGACTCTCCTTCAGGGCATATCCCCCTCTGACCGGCCCGTTCAGTATACAAGGGACTGGTTTTCAGCCCTACGGTTTTTCCTGGATACCTGCCCGGGTTGTGCAAGGTGCCCTGCTCGAACGGACCGGACTGGGGCTGGGTCCTGTGTCCCTGCTGCGGCTGGCCCGATCCTGTGCCATCACGTATAATGCCCGCATGGATCAGAGCCTGTACCGTATTCTGGACGCGAATTTCAACCGGGCGCGCGAGGCTGCGCGCGTGGCCGAGGAGTTCTGCCGGTTCGTACTCAACAGCCCACTCCTCAGCGCCCGGGCCAAGTCGCTTCGACATCGCCTCTGCGGGCTGCTCGCATGGATCGAGACCGACCGCCTGATCGCCGCCCGCGACACGCACGGCGACGTCGGCCGAGGTCTGTCCGTGCCGGGGCAAATGCAGCGTGGCGCCCCCGCTGACACCTTCACCGCCGCAGCCAGGCGCCTCACCGAGGCCTTGCGGGCACTGGCCGAGGCGGCGAGCACCTTCGATCCCGAACTGGCCGCCGGTCTGGAGGGACTGCGATTCGAGGCCTACGACCTGGAAAAGCAGATTCTCATGTATGCCGACCCGGCGCGGCGCTTTGCGCAGGTGCGGCTCTACGTGATCCTGACCGTGACGCCCGATGAGACGGACGCCTGGATCACCGGTATGATTGACGCGTGCTGTCGGGGCGGGGCAGATTGCATCCAGCTTCGGCCCAAGGGCTTGAGCGACAGCCGCACGTTAAAACTGGCCCGCATACTGACCGAGCGATGCAGGGATGCGCAGGTTCTTTCGATCATCAACGACCGCGTGGATATCGCGATCTCGGCCGACGCCGATGGCGTTCACCTGGGGCAGGACGACCTGCCGATTGAGGCCGTGAGGCGACTGTTCACCCGACCGATGATCGTGGGATTGAGCACCCATAACACCGAGCAGCTTACCGCGGCGATCGAGGCCCTGCCCACCTATGTCGCCCTCGGCCCGGCCTACGCAACGAGCACCAAGCCCCACGAACCCCCTGCCGGGCTGGATTACCTGACCGAAGGTGTGCGGGTCCTTGACAAGGTGCACCTCGCCCATGTTGCCATCGGCGGCATCACCGCGGATCGGCTGGACCCCCTTCTGGCCGCCGGCATTCGCACCATCGCCGTGGGCTCGACCGTTGTGGACGCCCCAGACCCTGAGAAGGCGTGCTGGACATTGAAATCCCGCTTGATGCCCTCTTGAGGGGAGCTTCTCCGGCTGCCTTCTCACAGAAACCCCACTAACCGGTAAGCGGCCGCGAGGCGACTCTGGCATCACAATATCCGGGCCTTGAGTTCAGACGTCTTCAAGGTCGGAAAAAGCCGTGCCCGATGGCGGGAAGATTAAGGAAACGTTAGAAGTTATCCGCAAGTTATCCACGACTGGCAGAACAAGTCCGGTAAGTTCCTAATCATCCTATTTTTTCACCGCCAGAAGGCCCTATTATACCGACCGGATGGTATTTTATTTTGCGAAACCCAGTGTAGTCAACGTAAGTCATTTTATTATAAGGACTTAACACGACGCCTTAACATTGGAGATTTTCCCCGGCGATTCAGTATGGCACGGCCCCTGGTGAGCTTTCATGGCGAAAAGCCCCCCGCCTATGCGACTGGCTCCAACCGAGGAGGCAATTCACAGGTTATCCACAATCGGGCAGTATGGGTTACGTCGCGATGTCGCGCGTGCTATCCGTCTTTATCATGTCGAATCACGCCCTGTGCGTTGGGGTTCTCCGGCCTCTCTGCAAACAGCGCAAGGCTGAGCGGCCCGAAAGCGTCGCATTTGCGGTGGAAGCGCAAATGAAGTCCGGGTATAGTCTCACGGGCGCTGAGTTACGTACGTGTAGTGGTTTGGTAGTGGAGGATTTGCGTGCAGAAGAAAGGACTGAGGAAAACGCTGACGGACCGGTCGGGTTTTGCCGTTGTGGCCGAGTTGACCGGCGGACCGAGGTACAATTTCGCGCCGATAGAGCGGTTTTTGAGCGATTATCACAACGCGGACGCGGCGGCGGTCCCCGACGGGTTTGACTTCGTGGGGATTACGCTTCCGCAGAACCCCGGCGGCGTGGCGAATATCGAGCCTGGCGACGTGCTGGCCAAGGTGCAGCAGGCGAATCTCTTGGACGATTTGGAGGTCATCCCCCACATCAGTTGCAAGGACCTGAACGCCGATGGGTTACTGAGCTCGCTGGTCGGCTTCCGAGAGAGGGGTGTCCGGACGGTACTGGCCCTGACGGGTGACAAGCCCCTCACGGCCAAGGGTGTGTTCGACCTGGATTCGGTGACGCTGTTGAAGCTGGTCTCCCGGCTCAACCGGGACGCCTGGCTGGCCGCCCGGCCCGGACAGTGGCAACAGGTACCGATCCTGACCGCCGGTGCCGCGGTCAGCCCCTTCAAGTACACCGAAGCCTCGCAAATGCAGCAGTACTTCAAGATGGAGAAGAAGCTCGCGGCCGGGGCGGCCTTTCTCATCACGCAGGTCGGGTGGGATTGGCGTAAATCGGTCGAGCTCATGCGCTACCTGGAGGAGTGCCACCTTGACGTGCCCGTCGTGGGCAACGTGTATCTGTTGAGCAAGGCGACACCGGCGGCCCGGCTGATGCACGACGGCGACCTGCCGGGCTGCTACGTCAGCGATCGGCTGTTCGAGACCGTCATGAACGAAACGCTCGAGCAGGCCGTCACTCGGGCGGCACAACAGGTGGCCATGTACCGGGCCATCGGCGCCGCCGGCGTCGACTTGGGCGGTCTGCCGGACTACGCGACCTTTGTTGAGATCCTCAATCAGGCCGCGCAGATCGGCACGGACTGGGAGGCCCACAAGGAGAACCTGTCGTTCGGGCCGGGCGAGGGGGCGTTCTACCTGTACGATGAGCAGGGCCGCCGGACCACCACGGCGACCGCGCGCCGCGGGTTCCGGCGGCGGTGGTTCGAGATGATGCACCGGGCGATGCTCGATCCCGAGCACACCGGTTTCCGCGCGTTGCGTGGTACGATGCGGGCCGTGGGTGCCGGGCGAGGCCGCGGCGTTGCGTATCGCGGATTTCACGCCATGGAGCGCGCGGCCAAGTACGTGCTCTTCGAGTGCGAGGACTGCGGCGATTGTTACCTGCCGGAGAATTTCGGTTACTGTACGCTGGGCGGCTGCGCCAAGGGTCTGGCCAACTCGCCCTGCGGTGACGCCACGGTCGACGGCCACTGCGGGAACGACACCGAACAGCCCTGCCGTGGCGAACAGATTTACTATGCCGCCGCGGCCACACCCGGCGGGATGGAACGGCTGCGCAAGGCGATCCACCAGCCCCGAGACCCCGCCCTGGCGCACACGTCCTCCATCCTGAACTACCTGTTTGGAAGGGACCATACCATGGGCAACGCCCTGATCTCCATCGGCGAGGCGATCCACGCCTCGATCCCCAAAACGGGCAAGGTCATGAAGGAACTGGTCGATCTCGGTGACGGAGCCTACGAGAAGGACAGCGGCCCCTTGAGCTACATGCGGGCCCTTATCGAGGACCAGGCCGAGGAAGGCGCCGACTACATCGCGATCAACGTCGATGCCTTCGGCGAGAACGACCCGCAGCTTGCGATCGACCTGATGGTGCAATACGTCAAGCTCGTGCGGCGCTGGGGGCGCGGGGTGCCGGTATGCTTGGACAGCAGCGACGACGCCGTGCTCAAGGCCGGTCTGGCCGAGTGGTATCGCGAAGGGACGGATGTGCCCAAACCGCTGGTCAACTCGATCAAGGTCTACACGGCCGACGAGATGATGCCGCTTAAGAAGGACTATGATTTCGCGTTTATCGGTCTGCTGGTCAGCGAGGACAAGGCCCAAGGTCCCGGCGGTTCGCATTCGGTCGAGGAACTGCTCGCCTTGGCCGAGGAGCTTTTTGACAAGGCCATGCAGCATGGCTTCAAGCCGGACGAAATCTTCTTCGACTCGACGGTCTTCCCCCTGGCCATCGACATGCCCATGGAGCCGGGCGTGCCGGGCTACACCTATCGGGCATTCGAGACCATCCGCCGCATCCGGAGTAACCCGAAGTTCAAGGGCGTGCACTGCTCACTGGGCATCAGCAATTGCTGCCGTGATCTGCCCGGCCGGCGGATCGGCATCTGCCGGGCCTACGTAGCCAAGGCCATGGAGCATGGCCTCGATGCCGGCATTGTTAACGTCGGGCATCATTATGGCCGAAAAGAAGTGGACCCCGGGCTCTATGAACTCGTGGATGCGTTTGCCCGGATGGATGGATCGGCCGAGGCGACGAACAAGGCGATGATGCTCATGGGCCGCTTCTGTGCCGAAAACCGTAAGGCGTAAACCGACAGGCCTTTTTACAGAAATCGAATTCTCGACATTAGGAGGCAAACATGGACGAGCACAACGACGCACCGGAGGCGATGCCGCCGCAGGGACAGCACAGCGAACCGACGCCGCCGCAAGAGACGCAGAAACCCGGCCAGAACGCCCGAAACATGGCCATGCTGTGTCACTTGCTGGGGCTCTTCACGGGCTTTCTGGGCCCGCTGATCCTGTGGCTTCTCAAGAAGGATGAGGATCCTTTCATCGACCGCCAGGGCAAAGAGGCCTTGAATTTTCAGATCACGGTGATGATTGCCGGTATAGTCAGTGGCATCCTGACCATGGTCTGCATTGGTGTCGTGCTGGCCATCGTCGTGATGATCGGCGATTTGGTCCTGTGCATCATGGCCTGCGTGGCGGCGAACAAGGGCGAAGACTACCGCTACCCCGTCTCGATTCGGCTGGTCAAGTAACGGCGTCGCATCGGTCGGTTTCAAGTGCTTCATCGCGGCGGGATGGCAGTGCGGCGGTTGCGCGCGTCACGGCGCCAGCAGGATAAACGGCCAAACGGGTATGTTCCGCGCGACGGTATAGAGAAGCACCACGATGATGATCCCCAGCACCCATGTGCCCCCGATGCGCCGGGGGGGACGAGGACGCCCCCGCAGCCAGGCGACCCAGCGCGGCACCGTCATCCAGGCCAGAGCGGGCAGGGCCAGGATCAACAGGGGATTGAGATCCAGCGCCGCCAGGATGCGCCCGTGCAGCAAGTGGTGCAGGGCCCGGGCCGTCCCGCAGCCGGCGCAGTACAGCCCCGTGAATCGGTGAAACAAACAGATGGGGTACGTGCCTTCCCGGGCCGGGTCGAAGGCGAATAGATAGCCGGCCGCTCCAAGAAACAGGCCAAGGACCAACACCGAAATCCAGCAACGTGCCCGGAGGCGGGGATCACGTCCCCGGCGGGATGACATGCCCGATCCGGCGGCGGTGAGCCGGCTTCGATGACGGGTGACAACGGGTTCCGAGTCGCACATGGGGGTATTATCCCGGCTCTGGGGCCTCTGGGCCAGCCCCTTGTACCGCCCAGGTATCGGCTTTTCATGGATTTTTTTGTAGCGTCCATGTATACTGAGCGTCCTACAGTATGCGGGCCCATCCACGGGGACGGGCTGGGCGAGGCCAATTCAAGATAGGAGGTGTGTCATGCGCGGTTCGCACAGGTTCATGGGAGTCGTGTGTCTGGGGCTGGCGATCCTGTGCTCGGTCGTACCGGGCCGGGCGGCGGCGGATCGGTTGTTCGAGCTGGTTCCGGCGGACAGCTTGTTTTGCGTTCGCGTCAACAATCTGGATGCGGGAGTCCAGCAATTGGAGGCCTTTCTCAGTGGGTTAGTCCCCGAAGGCGAGCTGCCCCTTGGCATGGCACGGATGCAACTGGGCTCGCTGGTGGGCGATCCGGAGCTTAAACACGTTCGCACCGACGGCAGCATCGGCGTGTTCGGCATGGCTAGCGAGGATGGCCAGATGCTCGTGGGATTGCTTGTTCCGGTGCGGAGTTTCAATCAACTCGTCAAGGATAACGCCGCACTGGGTCAGCCCGACGCCGGTGGGGTCTACAAGCTCCGCGGCGGTCCGGATGGCGGAATGGTCATGTCCACGGTGGTCCGCGCCGACGACGGCTACGCCTTGGCGACGCACGGTGATCGGGGCGATCTGCTGAGCAAGGTCGCCGGGCAAATGCGGTCGGGCCAGGGGCGATTGGCCGGTTACCTCGATGCGGCGGTTGCGGCTCAGGCGGCCAAGGCGCCGCTCTGGGTCTACGGCAACGTGCAGCGGGCCGCCGGGTTCGTGCGCCCGTTCGTGGAGATGGCCTTCGCCGGTATCGAAGCCGAGCTCCAGAAGGCCAATGAGCAACAGCAGGGACCGGGCTTTGCCCCGGCCAAGATCATCGGCGTGTATCGCCAGATCATCAATGCCATGCTCTCGCAGGTGGAGTACGTGACCCTGGGGATCGAGCCGAGCGCCGAGGCGATGCGGTTCAGCCCGACGCTGGTGGCCGTTCCGGGGACGGATTTGGCCGCCATGATGACACCGAGCCGTCCGGGAAGACCCATCGGTTTGTTGGACTACCTGCCGAATGGAGCGGCCATCAACTTCGCCTGTCGGATCGACAGCAAGGAAGGGTGGAAGAAGAGTTATGATGCGATGCTGGATTTGTTCGGCGAGATGATGGGCGACACGATGAGCGAGGCCGACTGGGCCAAGGTCCTCGAGCTCACCAACGAGTCCATCGACGCGATGGGCGACAATGTGGCCTTCTCGATGTCCGCGAGGCGGGGCACACCGCCATTCGCTATCACGGAAGTCATCGACCTGGCCGACGCCAAGGCCTACCAGCGGGTGCTGGACAAGAGCATCGAGCTGATGAACCAGGGCATCTATGACGATCTCTACGGGTGGATGGGCATTAAGGTTGATTTCGAGTACACGCCGGGTGTGGCTCAGTTCCGCGGCGCGCGGATCGACGCCATGAAAATCTCCTTCGACACCTCTCAGAAGGATGATCCGGCCAGCCAGGCGATCCGCGCGATGTACGGCGACGGGTTGGAAGGGTATGGGGCCATCGTCGGCGACAAGTACGTGATGGCGATGGGCGGCCGCGGACAGCGGGGCCTGGAACGGTTGATCGGCCGCGTTCAGGGCGACCGCAGCCGCGGGATAGGCTCGGAGATGGAACAGGCCCTGGCTCTGGTTGGTGGACCGGACAAGAACGAGTTCGTGATGACCTTGAACATCGTCCGATTCATGCAAATGGGCATGACAATCGCGCAACGCATCGCGCCGGAGGATGCCGAGATTCCGCGAATGGAGGCCGAAAGCCAGAGTAACGTGGTCGTGGCTGGCCGGTCGAGCAAGGCCGGTCGCGTGGAACTCGATATCATCGTACCCAAGGCCCACGTGATGGAAGTCAAGGCCGCCGCCGAGTCGATGGAGGGGGCCAAGCCCGCCGGTGAGGCGAGCGACCAAACCAAACCCATCTGAGTGTTCGGACAATCCGATGCGTCAAGGGGCGGCGGTCCGCCGGGCGGCCGCCTCTTTTGCTGCGCCCCAATCGTGGGTTGTGGCCACGGCGGCGTGGGCGTATAATGCGGGGCGAGGAACGGGTTTATCAGGGTTCACAAGCGAGTAAGGAGAACGGCCATGCTTTATCGTCTCATCGTTCTTCCGTGCGTATTGGCGTGTCTGGGTCTCGGCTGCCACACGCCGTCCTCCCCCGATACGACCACGGAAGCCGACCTGAACAAGCCGGTGATCGCGCCGGGGGTGACGGTCACGAAGCTGGCGGGGGATTTCCGCTTCACCGAGGGGCCCGCTGCGGATAAGGACGGTAACGTCTACTTCACCGACATCCCCAACAATCGGATCCACCAGTGGTCGCTCGACGGCACGCTGAGCGTCTACAAGATCAACACGGGCGGGGCGAACGGGCTGTTCTTCGATGCGGGGGGCAACCTGGTGGCCTGTGCGGGCGGCAACCGGATGGTCGTGATGTACCCGGCCGACGGGGGGACCACGCAGGTGCTGGCGGATGCCTACGAGGGCAAGCGGTTCAACAGCCCCAATGACCTGTGGATCGATCCGAAGGGCGGTGTGTACTTCACCGATCCGCGGTACGGCGGGCGGGATGATATGGAGATGGAGGAGCACGTCTACTACATCCGCCCGGGCGGGCGGGGGATCGTCCGCGTGATCGACGACATGACCCGGCCCAACGGGATTATCGGCACGCCGGATGGGTCGTGGCTGTACGTGGCCGATCACGGCGAGGGCAAGATGTATCGCTACCGGATCCGCTCGGAGGGGTCGCTGACGGACAAGCACTTGTTCGCGGAGGTGGCGTGCGACGGGATGACGATGGACGAGCGGGGCAACGTGTATCTGACCTCGGACGCGGTGGTGGTGTACAATCCGGCCGGGATGTTACTGGCACGGATCGAGGTGCCGGAACGACCGGCGAACGTATGCTTCGGCGGGTCCGAGCACATGACGTTGTTCATCACCGCCCGGACCAGCCTGTACAGCGCGCCGATGCTGGTTCGCGGAGCGTACTGAGCCTTGGGATAATTCATGTGTGACCTGTTGTGAGGAGCCTGCGATGAGAGCGTGGATGATTGGGTGGATGCTGGTGGCGTGTGTAAGTGGGGTGGTGGCCGAGGACGTGGTCGCGCCGGGCGCCGAACTGGAGCTGTTGAGCCGGGGGTTTTCGTTCACCGAGGGGCCGGCGGTCGATGCCGAGGGAAACGTGTACTTCACGGACCAGCCGAACGACCGGATTCTGTGCTGGGACACGCAGGACATATTGACCGTGTTCCTCAAGCCGTGCGGGCGGTCCAACGGATTGTATTTCGACAAGGAAGGCAACCTGCTGGCCTGTGCGGATGACAAGAACGAATTGTGGCGGATCGACAAACAGGGGCGTCATACGGTGCTGGTCAAGGACTACCAGGGCAAGCTGCTCAACGGTCCGAATGACCTGTGGGTCCGGCCCGATGGCGGCCTCTATTTCACCGATCCGTTCTACAAGCGGCCCTATTGGAACCGCGGACCGAAGGAGCAGGATGGCGAGTGCGTGTACTTCCTGTCCGCGGACGGCAAAACGCTGCGACGCGTCGCCGACGACCTCGTCCAGCCCAACGGCGTCATCGGCACCCCCGACGGCAAGACGCTGTACGTGGCCGACATCCGCGCCGGCAAGACCTACGCCTACGCGATTCAGCCCGATGGCTCGCTGATGAACAAGCGCCTGTTCTGTGAGCTGGGCTCGGACGGCATGACCATCGACAACGAGGGCAACGTCTACCTGACGGGCCGCGGGGTGATCGTGTTCAATGCGCAAGGCGAGAAGATCCGGCAGATCGACGTGCCCGAGCGCTGGACCGCGAACGTGTGTTTCGGCGGCAAGGACATGCACACGCTGTTCATCACCGCCAGCCGCGGGCTGTACGCTATCCGCATGCGAGTCAAGGGCGTGCGGTAGTCCGTGTGGTATGCCGGGTTAAACCGTGACCGCGGAAACCCTGTACGGGTCTCCGCGGTCGCGTCGCATTCAGGAAATCACTCGGCGTAGAGCATGTACTCCACGTCCAGACCCTTGCCGGGCGTGGTCACGAGGTTCGTTACGGTATAGGCCAGGTGGGCCCAGCCGTTCTCATTGACGGTGACGCGGAACTGGGCCCGCTCACCGGCGGGCAGCACCACCTTCTCCGGGCCGACCGTCCCGGTCCGCTGGCACTCGAAATCAACGTCCGACGTGTTCGTGATGCTGATCGTGGCGGTGTCCTGGTATCGGTGGTGGGGCTGATCCACCTCGATTGAGGCCATGAAGAGCGCCTCCAGATACTCGCGCCGCCCGATCAGGGTGTTGCCTTGCCAGACGACAGTGCGGCGGTCGAACAGGGCCTCGCGAATCGCCGGGATGGTCTTTTCGCGAGCGAGAACCAAGGTCATCGTGCGATGGTTGGCCGGGTTGATCTGGTCGTTGTCGGCCGGGGCGTGGATGTCGCTGTTGCCCATGAAGGTCAGGTTGTGCTTCAGGGCCCAGGCATGAGCGGCGGCCCAGTAGCCGCGGCCATTGGAGAACTCGACCCCCTGAATCAGCCCCCCTGAGCGAAGCTCCTCGTGGATGGGGAAGATGTAGTTCTCATCGCCCCTGGCCTTCCAGCCCGGATGGTTCCACCAGACAAAGGCCTCCTGCGCGCGGGCGGCCTTCATGACGTCCAGGAACTCCTTGGTGTCCAGCGGGTTGATATCCTCCAGGAAGATGGCGTTGAAGTGCCCCGGAGGGGTCTCCCGCGTGATCTCCGTCCCCCGGATGAGCAGCAGACCGGCCTTCTTGGCCCGTTCCATCGCGATCTCATAGGGACGGTTGTGGTTGGTCGGGATGTCGGCCTTGTGCGGCTGGTACTCGATGTGGTCGCTGATGCAGATGGCATCCAGCCCCTCGCGCCAGGCCTCATCGACGCGAACGGTGGGCCAGACCAGGCCGTCGGAGAAGACCGTGTGCATGTGAAAGTCGCACTTGAGCGTGCGGTAGCCCAGGATATCCGGGATGCGGATCTCCCGACGTTGGGCCGCGACCGGCCCTGCCAGCACGGCAAACAAACAGACCAGACATACCACAGACAACAGACTCGACCTCTTCATGGCCAAGGCCCTCCACTGAGACAACGCTTGCGTTTCCAAACGATGTTCCACCATACCACGAATCCCACACCGAAGGAACGCCTGTTTTGCGATGGGCCCGAGGCCTGTACCGACCTGCGACGGCGGCGACCCGCGACGATCAGGGACCATCGGCCGGTTTTTCTTGTCGCAAATGGGCCTCGCCCGTCACTATGCTACGGAGGTTCGAACCTGACGCGTGAACAGAAACGCCCTGACGGGCTGGAGTCGTGCAGGTAAAGCGCAACGAGGTGTCCGAAATGACGGCAAATGATGAACATTACATCGCCCGTTGCCTTGACGGGCACCCGGATGATTACCATCACTTGGTGCAACGGTACCATCCTGTGCTGATGGCCCATCTGGTGGGCCAGTTGGGCAACCGGGAGCAAGCCGAGGAAGTCGTGCAGGAGACCTTTGTTCGCGCTTACTTCGCCCTGGCCAAGCTCCAGAAGCGCAGGTCTTTTTTCGCCTGGTTGATGGGCATCTGTAACCGGGTCGTGCACGAACAGCAGCGGCGGCAACGGCGGGAACGCCAGGTCCTCCAGACGCGGGCCCAGGAAGCAGGCCCGCCATCCCGGACATCGCACGATTTCGGCCTGGAGCACACGATCGCCCGGTTGCCTGACTTCTACCGGGAGCTGATTCTGTTGCGGTACTACGGTGACCGTTCCTGCCAGGAAATCGCGGATCAATTGGACATGCCTCTTGGAACGATCACCAAAACATTGTCGCGAGCCTATGCGCGGCTTCGCGAACTGCTCGAAGAACGGCCCCGTGTGCCGGATTGCGAGGTGTCACAATGAATTGCGCTGAATGCAGAGAAAGACTCGTGGCCTGGGTGGAAGGGCTGCTGGACGAACCTGAGCGGCAGTCGGTCGGACACCACCTGGAGGCGTGTGCGGCCTGTCGTGACGAACTGGACGCGATCACCGCGCTGTATGGCCGGTTGGTCGACGAGGGCAGATCGTACAGAAACAGAGAAGCGGCGGATGCGGTGATGGCCAGGATTCTCCGCGAGCAACAGTTCAAGCTGCGTCGTGTCGAGCCGGCGCCAGGCCGCCTCGCCGTAAGGAGATTCGTCATGAATCGATTTGGGAAACTGGCTGTTGCGGCGGTGCTCCTTGCCGCAGTGGGTTTGGGCGCGCTCCTCTTTCAGGAAACCGCCACCATCACACTCGCCGAGGTCGCCGAGCGGCTTCAAAAGATCGAGTCCTTCGTGTACCGGGGCCGCGTCACGATCGCCGGCGTGCCCGGTATGGCTGCGGGCCAGAAGATGGAGACCGAGACCCGAACCGTCTTTTCCGCGAGGTACGGGATGCGGATGGACGCTTCGGTGGACGGACAAGTGGTCAGCAAGACCTACGTGGACCCGGCGGCAGGCCTCATGATTTCCGTGATGCCGACCCAGAAAAGGTATACGAAGTTTACGTTCACGCCACAGATGCTGGAAGATGCCCGTCGGAAGAACGCCGACCCCCGCAAGATGGTCCAGGAATTCCTCAAGGCCGGGTACACCGACCTGGGTTCGCGCACGGTGAACGGCGTTGAGCAGCGGGGTTTTGAGTGCCGGCAGGTCGGTCTATCGGCAGGAATGGGCGACAACGCGGTCGGAGAAATCTGGGTGGACACGAGGACGGGCCTCGTGGTCGAGATGACGATTCGGGGCCGCCTCGCAGACGGGCAGATTGAGGTCGTCTGCAACGACTTTGAATGGAATGTGCCTTGCGAGGCCGAGGACTTCGCGGTGGAGATACCGGCCGACTATCAGCGGATGGACGATTTCAACGTGGCCGAAGCCGATAGCGGCGAACAGCTGGTCGAGGGTCTGCGATTCTGGGCGGATCTGTCGGGCGGCAAATACCCCAAGAGCCTGGCGACAACCAGCCTGGCACAGGAAATGCGCGAGATTGCACACCCCGAAGCGGGGGCCGCTGCGTCGCCCGAAGGGGATGCTGCGCAGTATATGCTGGAGTTCCAGACGAAGATGCTCAAGCTGCGAGTGGGTGCGGCCCACTTCACCATGCTCGAAGCCACCGGCAGGGACGCCGCATACTACGGCCAGACCGTCAAACCGGGCCAGGCGGACAAGGTCTTGGCGCGATGGAAGGACGATGCCGGGACCTATACGGTGATCTTCGGCGATTTGCGAATTGAAACGAAAGTCAGCCCCCAACGGCTGGCGGAGTTGGAACAGCCGTCAGCCTGCAGTTCAGCGTGGGAGCCTTCGGGAACAGGTCGGTGAATACGCCGGCCTGTTCTTTGATATGGAGTCCATAGAGACAGGGCTGGCCGTTTTCTTCTCACGGAGACTTTTTTCGGGTAACATCGATGTGTTTGAGGGGTCTATCTTGGTGCGTGCGGACGTGGACCCCAGCGGAGGCGCCTGTGAACGCCATTGCCCTGAAGGATGTGAACAAGCAATTCGGCCAGGTTAAGGCGGTGGAGCATCTGTCCCTGGAGGTGCCGAAGAACTGCATCTATGGCTTCATCGGCCCCAATGGTTCCGGCAAGACCACCACGCTGCGGATGATCATGGATATCCTCCCGCCGGACAGCGGATCGATCGAGGTGTTCGGACAGACCCTGCGAGGCCCCTGCACGGACCGCATCGGGTACCTGCCGGAGGAGCGGGGATTGTACCGACGCATGAAGGTCCGGGACCTGCTGCGGTTCTACGGACGCCTGAAAAGCGGGCGGGACGTGTCGCGCCAGGCCGATGTCTGGCTGGACCGATTCGATCTGGGCGGCTGGGCGAACAAGAAGGTCGAGACACTCAGCAAGGGCATGAGCCAAAAGGTGCAGTTCATCGCCACGGTGGTCGGCGAGCCGGATTTGCTGGTACTGGATGAACCCTTCACCGGCCTGGACCCGGTGAATCTGGATGTCATTCGTCAAGCTATTCTGGACCTGCAGAGACGCGGCGCGACCGTCATCCTGAGCACGCACGACATGGGCATCGCCGAACAGATGTGTGACTTCATCTTCATGATCTTCCAAGGACGCAAGGTTCTGGATGGGACGCTGGAATCCATCCAGGAGCAGTTCGGACACGATGTGTTGCGGATTGCCACCGACGAGGGACAATCGCCGCCCGCGGATCTGGAGGGTGTGGAGAGTGTGCGCGACCACGGGCACATGCAGGAGCTGCGGCTCCGGCCCGGCAGTGACCCGCAGCAGATCCTCCGGGCCCTCATGGAGAAGGCCCGGCTCGTGCGGTTCGAGATCGCCCGGCCTTCGCTGCATGATATCTTCGTCCGCATCGCCGGTCCCCAGGCCCAGGAGAAGCCGCATGCGTAAGATCCTGACCATCCTGGCCCGGGATTACAAAGCCACCGTCAAGACCAAGGGCTTTCTGATCGGCCTGGCGATCGCGCCGCTGTTCATGGGCGGCAGCTTCATCGCGATCTGGATCGCGGAGAAACACCAGGACACACGGGACAAACGGATCGCCGTGGTCGATCGGACGGACGTCATCGCCCCGGCCATCGTGGAGGCGGCCAAAGTCCGCAACGAAAACGTGGTTCTCAACGAGGATGGCCAGAAGACCAGCCCGGCGTACCTCATTGAGGTCATCCGGCCCGACGACACCAACGCGATCGCGCAGCGGCTGGCGTTGTCGGAACGGGTCCGTCAAGGTCGGCTTCATGCGTTTGTGGAGATTGACGCGGGAGTGATTCACCCGACGCGGGGGACCTCGGACACCAACGTGCGGTACTACGCCAAGAACCCGATCATGGATGATATCCGTCGTTGGATCGGCGGGCCGATCAACGAGGCGCTGCGCCACCAACGGCTGGCGGACGCGGGCATCGCCGCCTCCGCCGTACCGGACCTGTTCGTCTGGGTGAACGTGCGTCCCGAGGGCCTGGTGACGGCGGATGTCCGGACGGGGGAGATCCAGGAATCCACGGGGGCCAGCGAGGTCCGGGCGATTGCGGTGCCCGTCGCGGCCGTGATGCTGATGTTCCTGCTGATCATGATGGGCGCTTCGCCCTTGATCACGTCCGTGATGGAGGAGAAAACCCAGCGCATCGCCGAGGTCCTGCTGGGATCGGTCCGGCCTTTCCAGTTCATGGCGGGCAAGCTCCTGGGCGGTGTGGCCGTCGCCTTGACGGCCTCGGCGGTGTATCTCGGCGCGGGCATCGCCGTGGCCGTGCGACTGGGATGGACGGATTATGTCCCCTATGGTCTCCTGCCGTGGTTCTTCACGTACCTGGTGGTCGCCATCGTGATGATCGGAGCGGTGTATGCGGCGCTGGGTTCGGCCTGCAGTGAAGCCCGAGATGCTCAGTCATTGTCCTTTCCAGTGTTGCTGCCGGTGTTGATCCCCATGTTCATGCTGGGACCGATTCTCAAGTCACCCGATGGACCGCTGGCCACGGCGCTGTCGTTCTTCCCGCCTTGCATGCCCACCATGATGCTCATGCGACAGAGCATGCCCGGCGGGATCCCTGTGTGGCAACCCTGGGCCGCATTGGGGACCAGTCTGGCATTCACCATCCTGATGGTCTGGGCCGGGGGCCGCATCTTCCGGGTGGCGATCCTCATGCAGGGCACGCCCCCCCGATGGTCCAACCTAATCCGCTGGGTGATTCGCGGATAGCCGTCATCACGGGCTAAAACTCGAGTCGGAGCCGGTCAAACATCCGCGCCAACAGCTCCATCGGCAGACCCACGACGTTGCTGAACGAACCCTCCAGGCGCTCGATGAACGCATCATCGTCCTGGATCGCGTAGGCCCCGGCCTTGTCCTGCCAGCGCTGGCTGGCAATGTGACGAGCAAGGTCCTCATCGCTCATTGGCCGCGGATAGACGACGGTCACATCGGCCTCGACGATCTCGATGTCCCGGTCGATCCGGACCAGAGCCAGGCCGGTGATGACCTCGTGCGGTCGGCCAAACAGCAGCCGCGTGATCCGTTCGGCGTGCTCGGCATCGCGGGCCTTGCCGATGATCCGGCCATCGCAGTGCACCAGCGTATCGGCGCCGAGTACGAGTTGCTCGGGCCGCCGCCAGGCGATATCGCGGGCCTTGGCCAGGGCCAGGCAACCGGCGCAGTCGGCCGGGGACAGGCCTTCGGTGGGCACCTGGGACTCGTCCACCGTGGAGGGCTCGACGTCAAACCTGTACCCAGCGGCCTCGAGTAATTGACGGCGACGCGGCGAAGCAGAGGCCAGAATGAAGGCTGCCCGCTGCCTCCATGACGGTGTGGGGGTCTCGCTGCTCACCGCGAGGGCTCCCCCATCCGCACGGTGTGAGCCAATTCGATGCAGAAGGCGCGGTATCGGGCATCGAGCTTTTCGGGCGTCTGGCCCATGTATAGTCGAAACAGCACCAGGGAGACCGCCCGGTTAAAATCGGCGGTCAGCGGGATATTCCGATCGGCGGCGATCCGCCGGATCTCCTCGGACAGCGGCCAGGCGCCGGTGCGGGCATCGCGAAGCAGACGCTCAAAACGCCCCAGGTAAATCCCGCGGTCCGCCTCGCGTAGAAACCGCACCAAGGCGTACACCTGCGCGTAGAAGCCCGCCATTCGATCATCGTCCCCCAGCACGTGTCCGGGATTCATCGCCAGCAAATCGGGCAGCGACAGCAGCCGGTCCTGTTCGGCGGCCCGCCGCAGCGCGACCAGTCGGTTGAGATTGCGTCCCGGGACGAAACGAATCCGCCCCGCGGATTGTTGCGAGGTCTCGAACTGCGTGGCCAGGCCCTCGTCGAGCCAACTGGGCAGACGCAAGGCGAAATGACGATGCACGAACTGATGCCACCCCTCATGGCCCAGGGCCGAACGGGTGCGATGGATGCCGACGTGGTACACGACGCAGGCGCCGTTGTGATAGTACGCCCCCTTTTGTATGGCCAGGTATGCCTGCGCCGCATCACCCGTGAAGCCACGGGTGAACGCCTCCCACTGGGAGCGCGTGGCGAAAAGATAAACCGTGAACGGGAATTGGCTCAAAACCGGATCGGGCAACTGTTGCTGGTAAGCCCGGTGGGCGAATTCGAGGAACGCGGGCACGGATGAAAGCACCAATGGGTCGAGCAGCGTCGTATGCACGCGGTAGTGCCTCGTTTCAAAGACCAGACCCTGGCTCCCCTCAAAAGTCCAGTCCTCCACGCTTCGCACGCCGGGGATAGAGCGCAGGCGGGCGGCCACCGTGGCGGACCCCGTGGGCACATCCTCCGGGGGCTGGCCGGCAACGGGCGCCAGGGCAAAAAACGAAAGCACCGCCACGACGATGGATGCCGCGTTCATGGGTGCCTGGCCCCTACTCATTTGATATCGGTCCAGTCGGCATTGAAGGCCTCCACCGTAAACAGGTAGACCTCTGTCGCCGGGTCCTTCCACGCATCGGGCGGCAGCATGGCCTTGTGAGCGCAACAGTACGACAGAAACTTCTCCTTGTTCCAGCCGGTCTCTTCGACGACCTGCGGCAGGAAGCAGCCCGATCGGCCGCCGCGGATGATGTAGACGCCGTCCACGCCGAGCCGCAGGCTCAAGGGGTCCTGGGTGCGCTGCAGCGGAGAGAGGACCGAGATTTCGATGTTCAGCTTTGTCAACTCGCCCGGACGGATGGGGTCATGAAAGAACCGCGAATCCTGCGTGCTGCTGGCCTGGGCCATCCGGGCGACCAGCTCGATAAGCGGCTGATCGCCGGTGAACTGCCCGATGCACCCCCGCAGGCGGCCGGCGCTTTTGAGCGTGACAAAGCAGCCGCACCGCTCATTGAGATCCGGATCACCGCTCTGGGGTTGGGGCATGGACCGCCTTTGGACGGCCGCCTCGACGGCCTGCTTGGCCGTGCGCAACAGCATCTTTCTCTGCTCGGCATTCATCGGATGGTCCTTCCTACTCGTGCAACAATTTCAAAACCGCGAACCCGCCGATCAGCAGAAGGACAAAGGCCAGGCTCAGCCAGTTGAAGTACTTCTCGATAAACGGCCGCATCCGCTCGCCCTTCCAGCCGAACAGGCCCGCCACCAGGAAGAAACGCGCCGAACGGCTGATGGCCGAGGCGATCACGAAACCGAAGAAATTGATCTGCGCCACACCCGCGGAGATCGTGCAGACCTTGTAGGGCAGCGGCGTGAAGCCGCACGTGAACACGATCCAGAAATCCCAACGGGCGTACCACGCCTCGAACGTATGGAAATTCTGCTCCGTCAGGCCCAGGGCGCCGAGGTGGGCGAAGACCCACGTGTCGATGGACTGCCAGATACTCAGCCCGATGGCGTACCCCAGGATACCGCCAAAGACCGACGCGATCGAGCAGGCCAGTGCGAACCGGAACCACTTCTTCGGCGCCCCCAGCGTCAGCGGCGCCAGGAGCACATCCGGCGGAACCGGAAAAAAGCTGGACTCCGCGAAGCTCAGCAAGAACAAGGCGCGTCCCCCGTGCGGGGTGTCCGCGAAGTGGATGACCCATTCGTATAAGCGACGGTGCAAATGCCACCAGGGATGCTTCAGTACTTGTGGATCCATGCAGGCCCTTGCAGTTTCGTTTTGCAGGGATGATACTGGCCGCCACGGGAGACTGTCAAGAACGGGAGCCATTGGGCGAGGACAAAGACCGGGAATGAATGAGCCGCAGATCGAGACGGTGGACGGGGGGTTGCGCGTTCGAGCCCCGGCGAAGATCAACGTCGGTCTGCTGATCGCCGGCCGCCGCGCCGACGGGTACCACGCGATCGAGACCGTGATGGCCAAGGTGGCCCTGTACGATGTGCTGGACATGTACCCGGGGACCGCCGATGGCTTGGAACTGGCCTGCCACGGCCGCTATTCCGTCGAACCCGGTCCGGACAACCTGGTCGCACGATCGCATCGCCTGCTGTGTGAGATGACGGGCCGACGACTCGATGTTCGAACCCGGCTGGAAAAGAACATCCCCGTCGGCGCGGGCCTGGGCGGCGGCAGCAGCGACGCCGCCGCGACCCTGATCGGGCTCAATCGGCTCTTCGACCTGGAAATGGACGACGCGGAACTGACCGCCGCCGCAGCGCAATTAGGCAGCGACGTGGCGTTCTTCCTGAACGGGCCGGTGGCCTTCTGCACCGGACGCGGCGAAAAAGTCACTCCCTTGGGCGTGCATTTCCCGTTCGTCGCATTGTTGCTCGTCCCGAATGTAAATGTCTCCACCAAAGCCGTTTACGAGAATTACCGGCATGATCCGGCGACCTATGAACGCGCCGCGGGACCGATAAAGCGGCTGATTGCGGAAAAACAGATTGATTCATTGGCCCGGTTGTGCACAAATATGCTTGAACCAAGCTGCTTTGCCTTATACGGTGAACTGGCCAGGCTGAAGTCAGACGTGGAGGCGCTGGGTATCCGGCCGGTCTGTCTCAGCGGCAGCGGAAGTGCGATGTACTGCCTGTCTTGCGGCACCGGCTCAGACCTCGAGCGTTGGCAGTCGAGGATTCGCGAGCGCCTCGGCTGTGAGAGTGTGATCGTCGGCAACAACAGATGGTAGGTGTGTGCACGGGGCAGGCCTCATGGAAATCACCGAAGTGCGGGTCAAGCTTGTGGCCAACAAGGACGACCGCCTCAAGGCGTTCTGCTCAATGACCTTCGACAACGAGTTCGTCGTCCGGGACATCAAGGTCATTGAAGGCACCGGCGGATTGTTCGTGGCCATGCCGTCGCGGAAGATGAGCGACCATTGCGGGCGATGCGGCGGGAAGAACCACCTGCGGGCCAAGTACTGCAACAACTGCGGGGCATCGCTGGATGAGAATCGCGCCCATCCCGACGTTCAGGGCCGCATGAAACTGCACGCGGATGTCGCTCACCCGATCAACGCGGTGTGTCGAAAACGCATCCAGGACCGGATCGTTGAGGCATACCACGAAGAGGTCGAGCGCTCCAAGCAACCCGGCTACAAACCGGTGGACCTGGACGAACCCGATTACGACGTCCCCGACGAAACGCACTGAGCGGGGTGACCTCCGTCCCGTCCACCGGGGACACCGTCCCGCCATCCGGAAACGCAGGCGGCGGTCTTTGAATTACTCCTCTGCGATGAGTTCCTCCAGGACGCGGTCCAACGCCGCGTCCAGGTTTTCATTGAGCGCGTACTCGTCGCGATCGATCTGCCGCCGGACGGCGACAACCTTCTCCTGACGGATCTCCGGCAAGTGGCTGATGATTCGCAGCAGCCGCCCCAGCGGAGTCGACGTCAGGTTGTCCAGCAAGTCGCTGGAGACGAGATCGTCGTCAATCCCGACCTCCTCGAACCGTCCGGATTCGGGACTTGACGCCTCCCATGCTCGATGTTGATCTGTGTGGTCCGGTGTGCTCATGTGTTTGACCTGCCTTTTTTGTGCGGCAGCCAACAAATCTTCCGTTCCTTGTTGTCTAACCGGCCTTGTGGCGGCCCGCTGCCACCACAATATGTTGTGTTTGCCTCGATTTCCCTTCGGGGCCTGAACAACCGTTACAGTACTGGTATCGTCGGTCAAGGTTCCGTGACTTGAAAAAAACCCCCACGAGCTATAAGTCACATCAATAAAAGCACTTAAGGATATCTCTGTGCCGCGCGGCGTTCGTCGCACCGCGACCCTCCCCTGCTCTTGGCCTATTTTCACAGTCCATTTCCGGACGGCCGCGGAGATGGGAAGAATAGGCAGGGCCCAATATGTTGTGTTCGCCTCAGTCCGCTGGTTTTTTGCACGGTTTGTCGGCCAAGAGCCCTGACTGGCTTCTCCAAGGTCCGATAACTACGCGTGTGGGGCTCACAGGCTCCACGGCCGCCTTCGGGCGTCCCCATGATGCGCCGGCAGAGGCCGGCTGAGCCCGACAGTCCGCTGAAAAACGTCCGGTCCAAAGAAACGGGCCTTTCGTCATTCCCGCGAAAGTCGACGACGCGCCTTGGCACGCGGGAATCGACACTTTGCCTGTAGAGAGCGCACCACACGTCGAGCCTGGGCCCCGGATCAAGTCCGGGGTGACACTTTTTCAACAGCTTGCTGGACGAAGTTGATCGTGACGCTTGACCGGCGTCCGGGTAATAGGGTATGCTGAAGACCGGCTTTGGATGGGCCGATCCTGCAGGTGGGGAAAGATGAAGTGTAACCGACGACCACACGCGTTTACCTTGATCGAGCTGCTCGTGGTCCTGAGCATCATCTCGATGTTGATGTCCATCATGCTGCCCTCGCTGCGGAAGGCCAAGGAGCAGGCCCGCCAGGTGGTCTGCCTGTCGAACGTCAGACAGTTCATCACCACCTGGAGCACCTATGCCATGGAGTACAACGAACGCATCTGTTCGTCCTACACCCACCTGAATCAGCCCAACCCCTGGGACGGCGGTCATGTTCCGGGCAATCGTTTCAACAACTGGGTGGCCGATGGACCGGGCGTGGGCTTCAATCCCGTCTGCAACACCGAGCAGGCCCTGCGCGACGGCGTCCTGTTCGACTTCGCCCAGACGGTCGATCTGTACCGCTGCCCCAGCGATCACCGACGGCTGGTCCGCAGCTATTCCATCGCCCACGCCATGGGCTGTCCCCACAATTATGAGGGCGAACGGACCTACACGACGACCCTGGAGGTTCGCAGCCCGAGTGAGCGGATGGTGTTTGTCGACGCCCGCGCGGGCACGACCCGCGGCCCCGATGGAACGGTGGGCAATCTCGGCTGCTTCACCCCCGTCAACACCGTCTCGGACGAATGGCTTGGCGGCGCCGTGCAATTATCCGCGCGGCACGATGGCGAGTGCAACATGGGCTTCGCCGACCTGCACGTGGACCGGTGGAAGTGGCTCGACCCCAGGACCATAGACTATGCCCAGGGAGGCATGAGTTTCTCTGAGTTCCAGGCAACCGCGCACGAGAATATCGACCTGCCGCGGCTCAAAGAGGTCTTGCGGCCGGCCACCTTCCGATAGGCGGGCCGGCGAGTCGCACGGAGGACGTGGATGTCGTTCGACACGAACGAGTGGACATATCGATGGTGCCGCTTCGAGCAATGGTGGCGGCAATGGCCACTTCGTCGATGGATCAACCAGCACCCGCGCCTGGTCGTCGGCACGGCCGCGGCCTCCACGCTGTTGCTGCTGATCGTCGTGGTCTCCCTGTTGACCGGTGGCGAAAGCGCCGAGCCCGTAACGTCCGACCAGGCATGGTTCTATGACCTGAACACCGGCAAACTGTTTGCCGCCCCCGCCTCCAGGGTGCCCCCCATAGCCGCCCCCTCAGGGACCGCGCCCGATGGTACGCCGGCCGGGGTGCGGGCGTACGTGGTCACGTATGGCTCCGGCAACGATCAATCCGAGCCGGCCATCGCCTACCTGGAAACGCGCGCACCGGAGACCCCGGCGGATGCCTATCATGCTGCTCACGAGAAGGTCGGAGCCGAGTGGGGCAAGGGCCTGCTCGTCCGTCGCGTCGACGACAGCGAATGGGTTCCGGCCGACGATCCGGCGGGTCGCGCGATCATCGAGCAGGCTTACCAACCCGATCGACAGGGCCGCATGCCGCAACCCTATTGGCCCTGAGCCGCGCATCCGCCCTGTTTCTCTGTCCGCCGTGTCATACCCCCCGTAGGCCGTTCGTCCATATAGGGGCCTGAGCATGGACCCCGCCCGGCCGATCCGGTATAGTCGGGCAAGCCGCATCCAACGCAATCGCGGCCGGACCTTGAGGGACAGACGCCTTGGATACACACGGCCCATACGACATGGAAGCGCAACTGACGCAGGGCTCGGTCGCCGGTCGACTGATCCGCCTGCTGATTCCGATGGCGTGGGGCATTTTTGCGATCATGGCGTTCAACCTGGTCGACACGTATTTCGTCAGTCGGCTGGGTACGGTGCCGCTGGCCGCCATCAGCTTCACCTTCCCCGTGGTCATGACGGTCGGCAGTATCGCCGTGGGGCTGGGAGTCGGGGCGGCCTCGGCCATCAGCCGCGCCATCGGACGCGGCGACCCCAGCCAGGTGCGGCGATTGACGACCAACAGCCTGCTGCTGGCCGTGCTGATCGTGGTTCCGTTCTGTCTGCTGGGCCTGGTGACGATCGATCCCTTATTTCGGCTGCTCGGCGCCGACGACCACGTCGTGGGGCTGATTCGCGAGTACATGGAAGTCTGGTATCTGGGCATGGTCTTCCTGATTGTACCGATGGTGGGCAACAACGCCTTGCGGGCGGCGGGAGACGCGCTCAGTCCGTCGGTGATCATGACGATCTCGGCGGGCATCAACGTCGTGCTCGATCCGATCCTGATCTTCGGGGGATTCGGTGTCCCGGCCCTGGGGCTGCGTGGGGCAGCCATCGCGACCGTCATCGCGAGGGCCGCCTCCCTGGTCGCCGCCCTGGCCGTGCTGTCCCGTGGCAAAGGCATGCTCAGCGTGCATCCGGGAACACTGTCTGTGATGCTGCGATCCTGGGCGCGTATCCTTCATGTCGGAATCCCGGCCGCGGGGATGTTCATGATCATCCCAATCTCGACGGGCATCCTGACGCGGATGTTGGCCTCGTTCGGGGCCGAAGCGGTTGCGGCGTTTGGCGCAGCCACGCGGATCGAATCGTTCGCGTTCCTGTTGGTCTATGCCCTCTCGACCAGTTTGACGCCCTTCGTCGGGCAGAATACCGGCGCCGGACGCTTCGAGCGCGTGCGCCGGGGATTGCGCTGGTCCTATGGCTTCTGCCTGTTCTGGGGCCTGGCCGCCGCGGTCGGGCTGGGGCTGTTCGGTCGACCGTTGGCGACGCTGTTCAGCAAAGAGCAGAACCCCGATGTCATCCGGCTGGCCACCCTCTATCTGCGTCTGGTACCCATCAGTTACGGCATGCAGGGCATCAGTCTGATGGTCACCGCGGCATTTAATGCCTTGGGGCACCCCCTGCCGGCGACGACGTTGACCTTCCTGCGAACCCTGTTGATCACGGTCCCGCTGGCCTGGCTGCTCAAGCTCTGGCTGGGACCGACGGGCATTTTCCTGGGGTTGGCGCTGGCCAATCTGATGGTGGGGTTTCTGGCGTATCTCTGGACGCATCGGGTGCTCCGCCACGCCGAGGCCCTGCATGGCCGCGAGGGTTTCCCGTTTGAGGCCGTCGGCGTCTGATGTCCACAGCGGCGACGTTCCCGAGCCATCGGCTTGTCGGGCATCGGGTTTCTGCTATAGTACGGAGGCTGTGGTCGTCCGAGGAAAGGGGCGAACGATGACCGAGTTCGAATCGCTCAAAGAGGCGCTGACCTTTGCCGCCGAAAAGGAGCAGGCATCGGTCGATTTCTATTCGCAGTTGGCCCAGCGGATGGAAGAGCCCACGACGCGGGCCCTTATGGAAGACCTGGCCGCCGAAGAGGCCGAGCACCGGTCTCGCGTGGAGCTGGAGATCATGAAGCTGGGCCACGTCGTCGCCCCGGACGCGATACAGGCCCGCCCGCGAATCACCGGCATCGAGGCCCTGGAGGAGGTCCCCACGGACTTTTCGCCGCTCGAAGGGCTGCGGCTGGCGATCCGCAAGGAGGAGGCCGCGTTCCGCTTGTACGTGGAGCTGCTCGCCGAAACCCAGGACCCCGAGATTCGTGAGGCTCTGCTGGCCCTGGCCCAAGAGGAGGTGCGACACAAGGTGCGCTTCGAAAAGGTCTACGAGGCCTTGCAGGCGCGAGAACGGCAGGGTTAGAGCGAACTCAACACGACCGCATGCGGGCGGATGACACCGTGACATCGGTGGAGGACTGCGGATGATCGAATGGTTCAAGGCCTTGCACCCCGTCGCTCAGGCATTGATGGCCACGCTCTTCACGTGGGGCCTGACGGCCCTGGGGGCATCCCTGGTTTTTCTGACTCGTTCCGTGGGACGTCGGACGCTCGATTTCATGCTCGCCTTCGCCGGTGGCGTCATGATCGCGGCCAGCTTCTGGTCGCTGTTGGCGCCGGCCATCGCCATGGCCGAGGACCAGGGGCAGATCGCGTGGATCCCGGCGGCCGTCGGGTTCCTCCTGGGTGGTGCGTTCATCCGATTGATTGACCGGTTCCTCCCCCACCTGCACCTGGGCTTTCCCACCGATCAGGCCGAAGGTATCAAAACGTCATGGCGGCGCAGTATTCTGCTGGTAATGGCGATCACGCTGCACAACATTCCTGAAGGCCTGGCGGTGGGCGTCGCCTTTGGGGCGCTGGTTCACGGGGGCGAGCAGGCCAGCCTCGCCGCGGCCTGTACGCTGGCTCTGGGTATCGGCATTCAGAACTTTCCCGAAGGCACCGCCGTCTCGGTGCCCCTGCGACGCGAAGGCCTGGGGCGACTCAAGGCCTTCTGGTATGGCCAGCTCTCCGGTATGGTCGAACCGATCAGCGGCGTGCTCGGCGCGGCCGCGGTTCTGGCCGTCGCCCCGGCCCTGCCCTACGCCCTGAGCTTCGCCGCCGGAGCGATGATCTTCGTCGTCGTCGAAGAGGTCATCCCCGAAAGCCAGCGCGAGGGGAACGTCGACCTGGCAACGGCCGGCGCCATGTTGGGTTTTGCCGTTATGATGACACTGGATGTAGCCTTGGGCTGAGCGGTATGGGGGCCGATCGGCGCCCACCTCTGATCCGCCGTGACCCTCGTCGCCGTATTCCATAATGATCGAGATCGAGAACCCGCAGCTTGCCAGGCCCCGGCGGCCGTGTTAGGATGCGCGGCGTCGGAATAAACCGAAACCTCGTGGTCGGAAGGATCCTTCGTGTCCATCAGGATGGCTTATAGGATCGCCATCGCCCTGTCGGCGGCCTCGCTGGCCGGCTGTGCCCTTTCTTCGCCGCCGCCGTGGGCCGCACAGGACGAACGGATCGAACTGCCCTCGCTGCGGGATATCGCCGCGGCCCGACGCAGCGGCCCCCACACGCTGTTGTTGCCGCCCGGCCTGAAAACGCCCGAGCAGCAGGCCGCCGCGACCCAGCCGCCGCCCAAGCGGTCCGTCATCGCGGAGATTGACGGGGCAAGCCGGCTTGCGTCGGCCTGGGATCGACGACAGGTCTACCGCCAACTGGCCGCCGAACGTGGGGTCGACGACGCCAGCCAGTGCCACCTGGTTAACGCTGCACTCGATCACCTGATCAGTGAAACGGCCAAGGAAGAGGTCCTGCTGGTCCTGATGACCAACCCCGACTTCAGCCCCGCCGCGGAGGAATTGATCCTCCGGCGATTGACCAATTTCACGTCCCCCGCTCGCCGGCAGCGCCTTCTGGCGGCCATGCCGAGATTCCGCGGCATTGACCGATCCGAATTGGGTCTCCTGGGCTGGCTATGGGACAGGCTCCGATAATCGCGGCGTGCACAGCACGATCCGGGGCCCATTCCGACGGGTCGGGCCCGGACCTTCAGAAGCTCCCCCACGATGCCCCCCCACTCGGGACAAAAAAGGCTAAGGTTTGCATTCCGGCCCTGCCGATACAAACGCCGTGACTTGGACGCCCCGAAAGGGCAATGCGCGTGAATCGATCGCCGAATACAACCACGACAAACGATCCCTTCGAGGACTTTTCCTGCCCAAGCGACTTCCAGTGCTGTCGGCGGGCGGATTTCTCCCAAACGACCCGTTTTGGGGATGCGCAATGCGTGCTCTGCGTCTCGGAGCACCCCCATGCCTGTCCTCATGCGGTTCGTTTCGCGGATTCCGTCCTTTGTGCGTGTCCGGTTCGGACGGCGCTGTTGGAGCGTTTGCTGCAGCGACGCGGTCGGTGCCTCGAATCGGTCTGCTGAGCGATAGCGTGTCCCCGGCAGCCGGCGAACTCGACTCGCCCGCGGGATCAGGCTACGTCCACCAACCCCAGACTGTCTCCGAACTTGCGCCGCAAGGCCTGCCGAAGGGCCTGGTGCTCCGGCTGCGACAGCCGCGGGTCGGACTGCACCAAGGCGAACGCATCCCGCCGCGCCAAGTCTAACAACTCGTAATCGTCGACGATGTTGGCCAGCTTCAGATCGGGCAGCCCATGCTGACGCGTGCTGAACAACTCGCCCGGCCCGCGCAGCCGCAGGTCCTGCTCAGCGATCTCGAAGCCGTCATTGCTGCGGGTCATGATCTCCAGCCGGTCAACGGCCTGCTCATCGTCGGTCTCGGCGAAGAGCAGGCAATACGCGTTGTTCTGACCACGGCCGATCCGCCCCCGTAACTGGTGAAGCTGCGCCAGGCCGAACCGGTTGGCGTTCTCGATGACCATGATGGTCGCGTTCGGCACATCCACGCCCACCTCGATCACAACGGTCGAGACCAACACCGCGATCCGGCCGGCACGAAAATCCGCCATGACCTCGTCGCGTTCGGCCGGCTTCATCCGCCCGTGCAACAGCGCCACCCGAAACTCACGAAACACCTTCCGCCGCAACAGCTCATATTCGGCCGTCGCCGCCTTGACCTGGCCCTCGTCCGGATCGCTGTCGATCCGCGGATACACGAAGTACGCCTGGCGGCCCGCCCGCAGGCGTTGGCGGATGAACTCCCACGCCACGGCCCGGTCGTGCGGCTGGACCCAGCGGGTAATCACCTTGCCCCGACCGGGCGGGGCGTGCCGGATCGTCGAAACATCCAAATCGCCGAACGCCGTCATCGCCAGCGTCCGCGGGATCGGCGTGGCCGTCATCACCAGACAATGGGGGGCGTGACCCTTGCGCAGCAGATGCCGCTGGCGGACGCCGAACTTGTGCTGCTCGTCGATCACCGCCAGCCCCAAATCCGCGAACGCGATGTCCTCCTGCAACAGGGCGACCGTGCCCACGACGATGTCAATCCGCCCCTCGCGCAGCTCGCGGGTCAACGCCTCGCGTTTCGAGCCCGTGATGCCGCCGGTCACCAGCACATGGCGGACCCGGCTGCCCCGCAGGTACCGCTCGATCCGCTCGAAGTGCTGGGCGGCGAGTATCTCCGTCGGGGCCATGATCGCCACCTGTCGTCTGTTCGCCACCGCCAGCAGCGCCGCATACAGGGCCACCACCGTCTTGCCCGAGCCCACGTCGCCCTGCAACAGACGGTTCATCGGCACCGAGCGCCCCATGTCCGCCGTGATCTCGCGAATGACGGTCTCCTGATCCTCGGTGAGCAGGAACGGAAACCGCCGGCGGATGCGCCGGTCAATCGCCTCGCTCCAGGTCATCGCCGGGGCGACGGCATCGTGCCGGGCATGGTGCCGCCGCAGGGCCAGGCCCAATTGCATGAGAAACAACTCCTCATATTTCAGCCGACGCCGGGCCCGGGCCAGGTGATCGGCATCGACCGGATCGTGAATCTGGCGGTAGGCCTCGGAGCGGTCGACCAGATGGTTCCGGCGACGCAATTCCACCGGACAGAACTCCTCCATCTGTTCACTCGCCGCCGGCAGAATCGACCGAATGATCGCCCGAATTCGCCGGCTCGGCAATCGGGCCGTGGCCGGATAGACGGGCCCGCCCAAGGCCGTGTCGTCACCGGCATGGGCCTCATCCAACACCGTAAAACGCGGGTTGACCATCTGAAGCTGATGCTTATACAGGCCCACCTTGCCCGAGGCAGCCAGGACCTGCCCCGGTTCGATCTGCCGCCGCAGGTACGCGCCGTGAAACCAGACCAGCCAACAACGCCCCGTCGTGTCCGACAGCAGCACCTGAAAGCGCGGTGGTCGCCGCCGTGACATGTCCTCGGTTTGCTCAATCAGGCCAACGACGGTGACCGTTTGCCCCGGCCGCGCCTCGCCGATAGGCACGGGTTCCGGCGCGAAGACCCAATCCCGTGGGAAGTAGTCCATCAGATCGGCCACGGTCTGCACGCCCAACTCGGCGAACAGTTGCGCTCGCGCCGGCCCCACGCCCTTGACGAACTGGACCGGCGTGGACAAATCAAGCGGGTTATCCTTCAGGGGTGTATCCTTCGTCGAAGCCATACTTTCCGACCAGCTTGACAAACCGACAGCCGCACAAAAGCGTCGGCTGCAACTGTCCGGCGTGCTTGCGATAGCGAATCAGCTCCTGGACGAAATCGCCTCCCACCGGGGCGACCAACAACCCCTCCTCCTTCAACTGTCCGTTTACGGGCGGAGGCACCCGCGGGACGGCCGCGGTGACGATGATCCGGTCGAACGTGTGGGCCTCCGGCCAGCCGGCGCTGCCGTCGCCGACGGCGAACTCCACGTTGTCGATGCCCAGCCGCCCCAGGACCGCCTGGGCGGATTCGGTCAACGGGGCGAACCGCTCGACCGTGTACACCCGCCGCGCCAGCCTCGCCAGGACCGCCGTCTGGTAGCCGCTGCCCGTGCCCAGCTCGAGCACCTCGTGCTCGGGTGCCACCTCCAGTGCCTGGGTCATCAGCGCCACGATGTACGGCTGGCTGATCGTCTGGCCCATGCCGATGGGCAAGGGTCGGTCCTCGTAGGCGTGGGCGGCGTACTGCGGGCTGACGAAGGCATCCCGCCCGATCTGGCGCATGGCCTCCAGAACCCGCGAATCAGTGATACCGCGGGCCTGAAGGTGGTCGTGGATCATGATCTCGCGGGCCGCCTTGAGCGCCTTTTGCTCATCGTACGAAACCATCACTCTATCATCGCGCCGCGGCGGCATGTTTGCAACCCAAATCCGCTCGGACTTGGTTTGGCCCGGTGCGTCGGGTATAGTACCCAAGGCGGAAACCAGATCACAAAAAGGGGATCAGGCAAGGAGAACGAACATGAAAGCGAAGCCCATCACAATCTGTCTGACGGCGATTTTTATCTCGGGCTGTGTGCCGTCGCTGCACCGGCTCTACGACGACCAGACGACGGTATCGGACGCGGGACTGCCCGGCCGATGGGTCCAAGAGAAGGGCGATTCCACCTGGACCTTTGCAGCCGACGAGCAGGGCTATGCGGTGCAGATAACGGAAGATGACGGCAAGACGGGTCATTTCGAGGCGCATCTCGTTCGCCTGGAGGACCTCGTGTTCATGGATCTGTACCCCGGCGAATTGGACAAGGAGACCATGTCCGACCTGTACGCCATGCATCTGGTACCGGCGCATACGTTCTGGCGGATAGAGCGCACTGGGGATCGGATGACGCTACGCATGCTGAACCCGGACACCGTCAACAAGATGCTCGACGCGGATCCGGGTCTGATTAAACACGAGACGCCCGAGGATGGTGATGGCATCGTCCTCACTGCCGGCACCGCGGCGTTGCAGCGGTTTGTGGTCCACTGTGCGAAGACGAAGGACGGTTTTAGTGATCCGATGATCTTGACGAGAGTCAAAGGATTCTGCGGCAAGGAGAACGTCATTTTTGATCCCAAACTCGTCGGCCAATGGAAAAATAGCGAGTATGTGCACTGCTCGGCGGACGAAAACGTCTACCACATTCGCCTTCTGGAAGATGGACGTGCCAAGGAGACATACACCGCCGTGCTGATCAGTCTCAAGGATCTTCGGTTTTGGGCTGTTTATAGAGGCACCGTAGGCCCGTTCCAGGAAAACCACCTGCTGACACCTGAGTTCCTGATGTGGATTGAGCGTGTCGAGCCCACCCTTCAATTGCGCGAAATTGACGGCGAGGACGTCCAGGAGGTGCTTGACCTTTCATCCGGTGAATTACAGGAGATGCTGAAGGACAAGACCCGCATGGAATATACACGCGTGTCGGATGCTTCCTAGGCCGAGCCACCGAATTCCTTGGCCACCGTATGGTTAGGCGAGCACATGCGATGACTGCGGGCGAGTACACCATGGCGTATCCAACAGACCCGCTTGCGAGCCTCGACAAGCAATACGTCTGGCATCCGTTCACGCCGATGAAGCCCTGGCTGGCCGACGAGCCGGTGGTGATCGAGGCCGGCGAGGGGTTCACCCTGATCGACACCGAGGGCCGTCGCTATATCGATGGCGTCAGCTCGCTGTGGTGCAACGTGCACGGCCACCGCGTCCCCGCGATTGACCGGGCGATCCGTGAGCAGCTCGACCGCATCGCCCACAGCACGCTGTTGGGCCTGGCACAGAGCCGCTCCGTGGAGTTGGCCGAGCGGCTTGTACGGATCGCCCCGCCGGGCCTGGGGAAGGTCTTCTATTCCGATAGCGGCGCCACCGCCGTGGAGATCGCCCTGAAGATGGCCTACCAGTTCTGGCGCAACCAAGGCCGCGACCGCCCCGAATTCATCGCCCTGAGCGATTCGTACCACGGCGACACAATCGGCTCGGTGAGTCTGGGGGGTATGCCGCTGTTCCATGGCATCTTCGGGCCATTGCTGTTCAAGACGCACTTTGTGCCCGGTCCGCACCCATACCGTTTCGACGGCACGACCGACGAATGCCTGCGGTTCAGCCTGGAGCGGATGGAGGCGGTTCTGAAAACGCGGGCCGAACGCATCGCGGCGGTGGTGGTCGAGCCGCTTGTGCAGGGCGCCGGCGGGATGCTCGTGCATCCTGCCGGCTTTCTCAAGGCTGTCCGCGAGTTGACGCGGCAATACGATGTATTGCTGATCGTGGATGAGGTCGCCACGGGGTTCGGCCGCACCGGCCGGATGTTCGCCTGTGAACACGAAGGCGTCTGTCCGGACCTGATGTGCCTGGCCAAGGGCCTCACGGGCGGCTACCTGCCGCTGGCGGCAACGCTGACCACGCAGGAGGTCTTCGACGCGTTCCTCGGCGAGGTCCACGAGCACAAGACCTTCTACCACGGCCACACGTACACGGGCAACGCCCTCGGGTGCGCCGCGGCCCTGGCGTCGCTGGACCTGTTTGAGAGTACCGACCTGATCGCATCGCTGGGGCCCAAGATCGAACGAATCGCGCAGGCCCTGCGGCGAATGAGCGAACTGGAGCACGTCGGCGACGTCCGGCAGTGCGGATTGATGGCCGGCGTCGAGATCGTCCGCGACAAGGCCGCGCGGGAGAGCTTCCCCTATGAAAAGCGGCTTGGCGCCTGCGTCTGCGCGGCGATGCGTCCCAAGGGTGTGATGCTGCGCCCCTTGGGCGACGTGATCGTTCTCATGCCGCCGATCGCGATCGACATGTCGACGCTGGACCGTCTCCTGGCCGTCGTCGAAGAGACGCTTGCCAAGGATCTGCCGCATCTGGCGAGGGAAATCTGATGGGCCGTCCGCTCGATCTGCCCAAAGCCCGCGGCCTGTTGATCGCCGGCACCGATACCGAGGTCGGCAAGACGCTCGTGGCCGGAGGAATCGCGCGGGTATTGGTCGAGCGGAGCGTCAAGGTCGGCGTCTTCAAGCCCATCGCTACCGGCTGCCGCCACGAGCGCGAGGGCTTGGTCAGCGGCGATGCGGAGTTTCTGGCTCATTGTGCCGACAGCGATCAGCCGCTGTCGGTCATCAACCCGGTGGGGTACGCCATTCCCGCGGCGCCCATCGTGTGCGAGCCCCGCGAACACCGCACCGTCGATCTTGGCGCGATCGCGCTGGCGTACAAGCACCTGGCTCGGTCCAGCGAGTGCGTGCTTGTCGAGGGCATCGGTGGCGTTCGCGTGCCGATCTCGGAGAGCCTCGACGAGCTGGACCTGATGCGGGCGTTCGGCCTGCCGGTGGTCATCGTGACGCGGCCGAACCTGGGCACGATCAACCACACGCTGCTGACCCTGGATGCCGTGCGCAGGGCAGGCCTGACCGTCGCGGGGCTGGTCGTCAACGGCTACGATGCGTCCCGGGCCTCCATCGCCGAGGAAACGGTCTGCGATGTCCTCCGCGAGTGGGGCCGCACGCGAATCCTCGCGGTTGTACCGCGCGATCCGGCGTCGCACGTGGAAAGCGGTCGCTTGGGCCGGACGGTCCTCACGGCCCTGGAGTCGTGTGATTGGGCGGCCTTGATGCAGTGAGTCATCCCGCCTCCGCATCATCCATCGCCGCCGATTATGCCCCGCGCAGGAATGGATTATGCCGCTTCTCGCAGCCGATGGTCGTCTGGGGGCCGTGGCCGCTGTAGACGACCGTGTCCTCCGGCAGCGTGGAGAGCTTTCGACGGATGCTGTCCAACAGTTGCTCGGTGTTGCCACCGGGGAAATCCGTCCGCCCGATGCTGCCGGCGAACAGCGTGTCGCCGACGAAGACCACATTCTGCTCTGAACAGTAGTAACACACGCCGCCGGGTGTGTGGCCGGGGGTATGCAGCACGTGAAACGTCAGGCCCGCGTAGCCGATGGGCCCCTCCCCATCGAGCGTGACATCGGCCGGCTCGACCGTCAGCGGCGCGCCCACCAAGGCCGAGACGTTCGCCGTGGGATCGCCCAACAGCACGGCGTCGGCCTTGTGAATCACGACCTCCACGTCGGCAAAGTGCTCGCGGATCAGCCGCACGCCCTCGATATGGTCGGCGTGGCCGTGCGTGAGCAGGACCGCCTCGGGCCGCAGGTTTTGCTGCTCCAGGTACGCCACGAGCGGCCCGGCCGAGATGCCGGCGTCAATCACCACACACGCCGTCGACGAGACGTCGCGGCGAACGACGAACGCATTCGTCTCAAAGGGCCCCAACACGAACGACTCGACCTGCATACACATCCCTTCCGATGACCATTCCGAAAAGGGCCGGATTCTACACCACGGGCAGCGGCCCGTCCACGCTCGAAACGCCGAACCGCCGGGAAAAACCCACAGGCGTCCGGGAATAATCACAGGCGGGTACGGATGGGCATAAAAAAAGCCAGATTCCGTACAGAAAACCAGAATCTGGCTCCGGAGGAGGGTGATGAACAAGTGCTTATGATTGCGTGCCCTTCATTTACCCCCCGATTCGCTTTTCATCAATCTCCGTATTATTAGACGTATCAGCAGCCCATTTGTTCTCCTCGAAACAGAAAAATTTTTCCCGACGGGGGTGGGGCCGATTCTGGGCCGTCAGCGGGCATAAACAGGCCCCCTACCGCAGGAAAACGTTACCCGGAAGCTGGCGAATCAGGCCCTTGAGCCGAAGCTGGATCAGGGCCGAGCTGACCTGTCCGGCCCCCAGATCGGTGGCGGCAATAATCTCCTCCACGTGCCGCGGCTCACCGTCCAAAGCATCATAAACCTTTTTTTCAACGTCACTTAGGTTGAATCTGGCCGCCTCGAACAGCGGTTCCTGGTTCCTCGTATCGGTGAGACGGGCGTGCTCGGTCACCGGCCCTGCCAGCGGCTGTGCGACAGGTCCAAGCACCTCCATGATATCCTCGATGCTCTCCACGAGCCGGGCCCCGTCGCGGATGAGCCGGTGGCAGCCCCGGCTGAACCCCGAATCGATCCGGCCCGGCACGGCCATCACGTCGCGGTTGTTGTCGATCGCCGCCTGCGCCGTGATCAACGCCCCGCTGGTCGCCGAGGCCTCGACCACGAGGACCGCCAGAGACAGCCCGGCGATGATCCGGTTGCGGCCGGGGAAGTTCTGCGCCAGCGCCTCGTACGTCAAGGGCAGTTCACTCACGCACGCCCCCTGTTGGGCGATCCGCTCGAACAGCTCGGCGTTCTCGGCCGGGAACACGTTGCCCAGTCCGCAGCCCTGCACGGCGATGGTCCGACCGCCGGCGGCCAGGGCGCCGCGGTGAGCGGCCGTGTCGATGCCGCGGGCCATGCCGCTGACAATCGTGAACCCCGCCGAAGCGAGCAGGTGGGCGAACCGGGCCGCCTGCTCCTGGCCATAGGTGCTGCACCGCCGCGAGCCGACGATGGCCACGGCCAGGGCGTCGCCCCGCACCAGCGTCCCCTTGACGTATAGCACGGGCGGTGCATCCTCCAGCACCCGCAGCGGCGCCGGGTACCGCGGGTCGTCGATGTGCACCAGCCACACGCCCAGCCGGTTGGCCTCGACCAACTCCTGCGATACATCCAGGTCCCGCGCGGCCCGGATGCCCGCCGCGGTCTTGGGGCCGATGCCCTTGACCTTCTGCAACTCGTGGGTCGACGCCTCCAACACCCGTTCGGCCGACCCGAAGTGCGCCACCAATCGCCGGTACGCGACCGGCCCGACCCCGGCCGCCATCGCCAGCCGAAGCCGCGACTCGATCCCTTCCGAATGGTCCTCTGTCCTCGCGATGACAGGTCCTCCCGCCCGCCGGTGATCAAGCCTCGTGACCCACGGCCGTCATGTAGATCACGCTCTCCGTCGTGCCGTCCACGCCCACAATCGCGTTGCACTCGTCGTCGTACAACGCGGCAATCGGGCAACTGCCCAGGCCCGCCGCCGTCGCCGCCAGCGCCAGATTCTGCCCGACGTGGCCGGCGTCCATATACACGTAGCGGTAGCCCCGCTGGCCATACTTGTACGTCGTGCGGGCGAAGACCGCCGTCCAGATGAAGACCACCGCCGCCCGTTCGCACATTCGCTGATCCAGCGCCGCGGCACTGAGCGCCCCTGCCGCCGAACCGGCCTTGAGGCGTTCGAGCTTGTGCTCCTGGACCGCGTAGTGATACACCCCCGGCTCGATGCCCTCGACGCGATGGACCGAAACATACGTCTCGATCGGGTACAGCGCCCCCGCCGAGGGCGCGGCGCGAAACGTCCAGCCGCGTTGGCGACGCGTGATGCCCGCCGAGGCCCACAACAGCCACGACAGCGCCTCGGCGCTGATCGGCCGCTCCGCATAGGCCCGCACGCTGCGGCGACGGCGGATCAGCTCGTACAAGCCGGGCCCGCCCGTGTCGCCCACGAACGGCAAATCGACCCGCTGGGCCTGGGGGTACGCCTTGTGTGGCTCCGGCTCCGCCGATGCACCCCGATCATCCCGTGGGATATGGCCCCGCTCATACCGGGTCTGCTGCTGGAATTGATCTCCTGCACCCTCCACACTGAACCTCCTTTCCGACCCCGTCATCCGCCATCACGGTCTTAGCGGTCCTTCTCCAGAATCGCCAAATGCGCCTCATTACCAAATACGTCGTTCCACTTGCCCGGCTCAAAGTGTCCACGGTCGGGCTTGGTGTCGTTGATGATGACAAAGTGCTGCTTCTGGCGGTAGTTGTCCGGTTCGCCCGGGGCCCAGTTGGCGTATTCGAACGGCTCGCCGGTCACCCAGACCCACTTGCCCTCCTCCTTTTCATCGTTCAGGCCGATCCAGTATTCTATGCCCTCGCCAAATGTCGTCACCAGGAATTCGTTCTCGGCCTCGCTGGTGATCGTCACCAGATGCGCTCCGGCCTGCTCGGCATAGACCTTGGCCGCGTGCCACGGCAAAGCGTACGGCGTCACGGCGTAGGAGTGTCCGCTTCGTGGGTCACGCACCCATTGCAGGGCCAAACCCTGGGCCTGCTTCTCCACGACGCCGAGCCGCCGGTCGAGCGGCGTGACCTGCTGCTTGAGCTGGGCGATCTGCTGTTCAGCCTGCCGCAGGCGGCTGATCTGGGAGCCGTGCTCCTGCACCGATTTTGTCAGCTCTCCGACCGACCCGCGAACCTCGTCCAGCGCGTTGGCGTTGGCGTCGACATCCTGCCGCAGACGACTGACGCCTCCATCGCCCCGCCGGGCGGCCAGCCCCAGCGCAAAGGCCACCACCGCAAGCACCACTCCGATCCCGATGCACAGCCACAACGTCGGCCGCGTCATCTCGAAACGCACCTTGCTCACCGCGCCGTCCGCTGTCGCCTCGGCCTCCATCTCCGCCGGATACTCTATCGGCTCGCTGATCTCCGGGACAGGTGGCCGAATCTCGGGCTCGCTGCCCGTCGGCTCAATCGCCACGGGGGCATAGACCGCCGACTCGGCCGTTTCTTCAATGTCCGCAGGTCCGCCAACCTCATCAGGCCCAGCGCCTTCGTCCAGCGTATCATCGGGCGCTTCTTCGGCGGCCTCCGGGACGCCCGGTTCCATTAACGTATCGGCCCGCGGAACGCCGCTCACGGCTCCGGACCGCTCGGTCCCGGCCGCGGGTCCGGCGCCGGTCGCGCCCTTGTCCACCCGCTCGACGCGAATCTCCGTGCCCACCGGCACGGATTTGAGCCCCTCCCAGGACCCTTTCAGATGGCCGAAGACGTTGACCGCCGAGGCCGGACGGATCTCCTCGCCCTCGGAGGCCGGCGTAGGCCCCAGGAAGATGCACATGCACCGTCCCTCGGGCCAATAGCCGATCTCACCGGGCAGAAGCACCTCCCGACTGTCGGTCTCCAACTCGACCGTCACGGGGATTTCGAAGTAGATCTCGCCGCCCCATCGATCCGCCCGGCCCGTCAGCGGAAGGGCCCGCTCAATGGCCTTGGCCGTCGGCGTCTTCCGAAGCTCCGCCTCGACCGTGGCCGCCCCCGCCGTGATCCGTATCATCCTGACCATCGCCGTCTCCCTGCATCCCGTTCAGGGGCTCGTCCGCCACCGCGACACCCCCGAAAACCCACCGGATTCTAGCCGCCCCACCGACACCATGCAACCTTTTCCAGCGTGACGAAACCATCGCCTCCAAGATTGACCGTCACGCCGGCTGCACCCATAATGATGCGTTTCTCGTGAACAGACGCAAGACCCATCGCCCTGGAACCCGACACGAGGACCGGTTATGGCATTCTGTACGGTGATCAACTGCATGGATGGACGGGTACAACTGCCCGTCATTGCATACCTCCAGCGGCGGTGCAACGCCGAGTACGTCGATTCTATCACCGAACCCGGCCCGATCAAAACCCTGGCCGAGGGCCGGGACCGGGCGCGAATCGACTCGATCATGAGCCGGCTGGACCTCTCCATGCGATGCCACGGCTCCCGCAGCGTCGCCGTGGTGGCCCATCACGACTGCGGCGGCAATCCGCTGCCTCGGACCGAGCAAGAAAAGCAACTGGACCGGGCGCTGGCACACATCCGCGACCGCTACCCCGACCTGACGGTCATCGGCCTGTGGGTTGACGAAGATTGGCAGGTTGAAGAAATCGCCTGACGGGCATCATCTCGTCACACCGTTTGAGCGATAGCCTTCAAGCGACGGATGCATTGGATCATGGCGCGGACCGTATGGTAGTTGATCTTCCACGCATGGGCCAAGTGCGTCCAGATGGGCTGTCCCTCGCGGGTGAGCAGCGGCCACCATTCGCCGACGGCGTGGTGAATGACCTTGTCGAACACGAAGCGGTGCACGTTCAGGTACGCCTCCCAGAATGGATCGGGACCGAAACGCAGGACCGCCTCGAGCATCCCGATCAGCACCTCGGCCTGCTGCCAGAACTCCTTTTCGCGATCGTACACGCCGCCCGCATGCGGCCCCTCGACGTACACCCCGCCAAACCGCCGGTCGATGCCGTTGTCCACGGCGTGCCGCAGCATCTTGCGGATCGTCTCTTCGTGCTCGTCGATCGGCAGCTCCAGCACATCCAGCGCGTGCATCAGCAGCCAGGCCAGCTCCACGTTGTGCCCGTAGGCCGTGTTATCGGTGGCGTGCTCCTTCTGCTGGCCATCGGGAAAGCGGTCCCAGCCCCAGACGACGTCGAACTTGATCTGCGGTGCGACCCGCCAGTCGGGCCAGAACTGCGGGATGCCCGTGCGGTACTCGGGGTGCAGGACCCGGTCATTGAGCAGAGCGATGTCCTCGAGCAGCTTGCGCCGATGCACCGACCGCCGGGAGGCCTCGTACAGCGTGGTGAAGGCCTCCATTAAATGCATGTGCACGTCGAGCGTCTTGCGGTCGCCCCCGGCCGCCCCGGGGCCGCACAGCGACCAGTCCCGCTCGAACATCTCGAAGTACCCGCCATAGCGGGTATCGGCCGCGTGCGTCTGGATCAGCTCGAAAAGCCGCTGGGCCGCCTGCAGGCCGCGGGCATCGTCCGTCGCCAGTGTGTACTCGGCCAGAGCGTAGATCGCAAAGCTCTGGCCATAGAGAATCTTCTTGTCCTCGGTTACGTGACCGGCCCGGTCGGTCATCCAATAGAAACCGCCGTGCGCCTCGTCCCACAGCCGCCCCAGCAGGTAGTCCACGCCATGCCGCGCGAACTCGCCGCAGGCGCCGTCGCCATAGCCCGCCCGATGGGCCGAGGCGAACGTGTACGTACAGCGGGCCTGGGCAATGAGCGACTTGGTGTCCTCACCCGTGTCGTTGCCCTCCTGGTCGAAGTGCGTGATGAACCCTCCGTACTTCTCATCGCGACACCGCGTCAGCCAGAACGGCAACAACTCGTTCACGAGATGATGCCGCGCCTCATCCCGGCACGCCATGACCTGCTTCCTATCCATAATCCACCCTCGCCTTGCGGGTTTTCGTGCCCGATGGTTGTACGCCCGTTGCCGTGCCCGGTCAATCGTTTTTCTTGCCCGCTCTGGCCCCGCGCCATACACTCGTGGGATTGATGCGTCCCCCTGAATGGCAGGAGTTGATAACAATGCACGATATGGCGAAGAGATGCAGAACCCTTGTCATACCTCTGATTCTTATGGCCGGGCTGCTCTCCTTCAGTGCCTCGCGGACGTGGGGTCTGACCGTCCGCGTCGATGTGCAGCGACGGATAGGCGCGGTGCGGCCGCTGCACGGTGTCAACAACGGGCCGCTCGACTTCGGCGGGCTGATCGACCTGACCGAATCCTACCGCCGGATCGCCGTCCCGCACATCCGCCTGCACGACTGTGAATGGCCGGACCCGGACCTGGTGGATATTCATGCCATCTTCCCCGACATGACCAAACCGGCGGACCGGCCCGAGAGCTACCGCTTCGCCAAGACCGATGCCTACCTTGCCGCGGCCACGCGGACGGGCGCCAAGATGGTCTACCGCCTGGGCGAGAGCATCGAGCACACCCGCCGCAAATACTACGTCGAGCCGCCGACCGATCCCGACCAATGGGCGGCGGTCTGTGTGGGGATCATCCGCCACTACACACAGGGCTGGGCCGATGGGTACCGCTACGACATCCCATACTGGGAGATCTGGAACGAGCCGGAGAATCGGCCCAACATGTGGACGGGTACGGATGAGGACTACTACCGGCTGTACACCGTCGCCGCCCGAAGGATCAAGGCGGCCTTTCCGCACCTGCGGGTGGGCGGACCCGCGGTCGGGGCTCCGGGCCAATTCGTGGATGAGCGGTTCATTCCCAGCCCTTTCTTGGAGGGGTTTGTGCGGCATTGCAGGCAGCAGGAGGCGCCGCTGGACTTCTTTTCGTGGCACACCTACTCGGCCGATCCGTTCGTGTACGGCCGCCGCGCGCGGGCGATCCGGGCGTGGCTCGATGCCAGTGGCTTTGAGAACACCGAGCTGCACCTGAACGAGTGGAACTATCTGCCGGATGAGGACTGGTCTGCCATCAGCCTCACCAGCCAGGGTCCGGCCCGGCAGCGGTGGTTCGCCCGGCAGGGTGGACCGGAGGGTGCGGCGTTTCTGACGGCCGTGCTGATCGACCTGCAAGACAGCCCCATCGACGTGGCCAACTACTACAGTGGCGACACGAATCTCTTCGGCCTGTTCAACCGGTACGGCACGCCCAAGAAGACCTGGTACGCCATGGCGGCCTTTGCCCGCCTGATCGAGACGCCGCATCGCGTCCAGGTCGTGCACGACCGGCCCGGCCACGTCGCCGTCTGCGCCGCCACCGATGCGGCAAGTACGCAACTCAATGTGCTGATGGCGGTCCTGGGCGGCGGTGAAACCGAGGCGACCCTCCATGTGAGCGGCTTGGACCCCACGGGGCCTCGCCCCTGGTCGATCCTGCGTGTCGACGCCGACCACGACCTCGAGCCCTCCGTCATCGGCAACCTGACCGACGAGCCCCTGCGTCTGGAAAACCTGCATGGACCTTGCGTCGTGCTCCTGCACGTGGGCCCGGCCCCGACCCACCGGTAGCGGCTGGGCAAACGCCTCTCGAGCCGGGGACTCGTCGTAGCCGCCTCCGGGGTTGTTGCGTCTTCCCTGCTTGATGGACGGGGATACTACACCATAGGCACCATCGATGTAGAGCCGGGGGCGGATCAGCGGTCGGGGAGCCACTCAAGCACGGCCCAGACCGGGCGGTGATCCGAGGCGACCGTCTCGTCGATGACGCGAGTCTCGATGATGCGCCAGCGATCCTGGGGCCTGTACAGGATGTAGTCAATCTTGCGTGTTGGCTCTGCCGCCGGAAACGTGGATTCCGCACGCGCCTGGCCGGCGCACGCCCATTGGGCCAGGAGCAGGGCCATGGGTTCGCTTTGGGGCGTGGCGTTCAGGTCGCCGGCCAGGATGACCGGCCCCGTGGAATCGGCGTACAGCTCCACCAGACGGCGGGCCTGCATCAAACGGTTCTCCGGGTCCTCCTGATGGTCCAGATGGGTTCCCACAAACCGCAGGCTTTCCCCGTTGGCCAGAGGCACCGTGATTTCCAGGGCGGCCCGCGGCTCGGCCTCGCCCACATAGGGCAAGGGGTGGTTTCTGGCGCCCAGGATCGGAAGGCGCGTGAGGACGGCCTCGCCATAGCCCCCGCCGGAATAGGGCATGGCCTGACCAAAAACGCCCTCCATCCCCGTACGTCGGCTCAACTCGAACGTCAGATCGAGCCCCTTGGCACGTTCGGTCTTGTTGTCCACCTCCTGAAGGGCCACCAGGTCGGGCTTCAGCCTGTTGATGACCCGGGCCACCGCATCCAGGTTGGACCCGCCCTGTGCATCCTCACCGTGATAGATGTTGTACGTCAGGACGGTGATGCGGGCAGGCCGCGGGGTGGACCCACAGCCGGCAAGGACCACAAGTCCGATCAGAACGTATAGGGCGGTCTTGAGAGCGTGTTGGAGGTTCTTCATGGTTCGACGGTCCAAAGCATATTGACGGTTCGGATTCACGGGCGCCGCGGACAGTTACTCTTCCTGCCGATGACCGGCCAGAACATACAGCAGGCATGTCCACCCGCGTACTATCAGCCTGTTGAAAAAGGTGTCACCCCGGACTTGATCCGGGGTCCACGCTCGACGCGTGGTGTGTACTCTGCCCGCAAAGCGTGGATTCCCGCTGGAGTGGAAACGCGCCGCAGGCGGGCGGGAATGACAACAAGGGCCGGTTATCTTCCCTAGTCATTGGCTGTCGTCTCCGGCTACTTCACCGAGTCGTCCAGCTCCAGGCCAAGCTGCTCATAGAGCAGAGAACAGCAGAGCTGGTTAACGTTGAAGGCTCATCGGTTCTCCTGGGGCCCGCAGCCTCCGCGTTCAGGGCGGTCGGTCCCAGTCGACCACCCACTTGTTCTCGGCCTTGTACAAATACAGAGCCCGTCCGACAAAATCGCTATAGGACTGCGGCCATACGTACACGCCTGCCGGATCCCGGATTTCCACCGTCACCCACTGGAAGCACGGGAACAAACGGCATCGGACAGCGATCCGGTATATTTCGCAGAGATCCTGATCCGTCAGGTTGGCGTCCGCCAGCCCCTCCCTCCATTCATTTGTCAGCAAATACTTATCCACAACATCTCTACTAACCTCAACTTCAGGCCGGAAGAGCAGCGTCGGGGGTGAAGAACCGTAGTCTGGTACGACCCGTTCTATCATTGCCAGCTCCAGTAGCTCCCATGTTCCCTCGCGCATTCGGTACACGACACGGGCCATCGGCTCAGCATGAGCCACGCTGCCAAATGGAAAGTCCGACCGGCCTTGTCCAAATGACAGCCTAAGCGACCCCTCGTGCGCAATGACGGCTGAAATGACCGGACTTGGGGCGATCCTCTCAAGGACAGGGATCAGTGTGATGAGTTCCTCGTCTGAGACGCACCCATTCCAGCGATATATGAGGAATCTCTGCTGTCTCGACAGCTCAACGCCGCCTGTTATCGGCTTGCCTTCGTCATAAAGCGGCCGAAAGGTCGCGCGGTCCAATGTCCAGTCGGCGTAATAATCGAATACGTGGAAGTCTGCACACGTTCTGCCGAAGTACACCACGCAGATGTCCGAGCCGACATGCTCACACTTGCAGACATTCACAGATCTGGGCCTGGTCCGTGTGACTTGCCAGCCGGCTTTACGGACCATCTCGACCACTTCGACGGGAACATCCTCAGGGCCTTGTATCGGATAATGCCTGGGAACAGGCATCCGAGCCTGCTGTTGCCCCGCGGTCAGCCCCGACAGAAACTCCGAGCCACAGCACTCTGAAGCGGGATAGTCAGCCATAGGGACGTACCATCCTCGTGAGACGCTGATTCTGACGGTGTCAGGAGCCCCGGCCACCCCCAAAGGCCGCTTATAACGATAGTGCACCGTGACTTCATCGCTAGCTGTCGGCGACTCTTCGCTTCTGACATAATCAGCCCGCTTGAACGGCCCCCCGACGAACGCGATGCCGTCCCGACTGTTACGAATGCCAAGAAACTCATCAAGCAGCGCATCCGCCGAGGCGGCCATGCCGCAGCCGTCGTCAGATTCCCGGTCGGCAGCGGCATTACACCCCGCCACCACGACCACGAGCGTGAGCATTACCAGACTCCCGCCGCAACATGGACTGCGTCGCGACGTCTCCAGTCGAGAGCCACCTCCACGCCAGCCTCCGCCGCTGTAGACAAACAACAAACGACGCTCACATCCTCCTTTCCGAACCATTGGCTGTCGTCTCCGGCTACTTCACCGAGTCGTCCAGCTCCAGGCCAAGCTGCTCATAGAGCCGGCGGCGCTGGGCCTTGTCGGTGGTGAGCGTGGCGCGGGCGTAGATCGCCACCTCGCGGGCCTGGGCCCGCGGCACGACGATGACACCGTCCCCATCGGCGACGATCACGTCGCCGGGCATCACCAGCACGCCGCCGCACTCGATCGGCCGATTGACCGACTCGATCTCGTTGCGGCCCGGCCGGATGCCCCGTGTGACCCGACGCATATACAGGGGAATCCCCTCGGCCGCGATCTCATCCGTGTCCCGCGCTCCGGAATCGGTGACGATCCCCACGCACCCGCGTTTCTTCCAGCCCATGGAGTTGTTCGACCCGATCGTGCCCACATCCACCGCGTCGGCGTCGTCGAACACCAGCACCGTGCCCGGCCGAATCAGCGGCACGAACGGCTCGCTGGACAGCTCGCTGTACCACTGGCCCACCCAGGCGTCGAATGCCTCGGTCGAGCGGCGACCGGCCGGGGGCCGCTGCGTGGGCACGTACCGAACGGTGACGGCGATGCCGACCATCCGATGGCCAAATCGCTCGGTATCCCTCCACGCCGGGGCGATCGCGGGGTCCATGAGGCCGATGTTCTGCAGGCCCGCCCGATCCATCCCGTCGCTGACGTCGGCCACGCGAAGCCCGTCGAACAGCTTGAGCAACTCAGCGTCCTCGGCCTCGGTATAGGTTGGCGTGGTCATGAAGTTGTACCCGGCCCGCAGTGCCTCCTCGTTCGGTGGTGATTTGGACCCGGCATGGCCGGTCAGCCCCAACGCCAGCACCGCCGCCATTGCCGACAGCACCACCCATCGCCCCGCACGCGACATGGCCATGACACCCTGTCTCATCACAACACCCCTTACTTACAAGACCCGCCCCCACGATTTCCACGCCCCATCAGTATACCGCGCCGCAACCCCGCCTGACAGGGCTCTCCGACAGGTGATGACGAGGAGGATGCAGGAATCACGGGCAAGATGCCCCTGTCACGGCGTGGCCGGGTCGCCCCGAAAAAAAGAAGGGCAAGCCTCCGTGCTTGCCTGCCCTTCCTATAACCAATGATTGCATCGCCGTCAATGATGCGTCCAATAATCAACCACCAGGACCTTGTCCAGATGGGGCTCCAGAACCTTGACAAAATCCTGGTGGGCGGGATGCGGCAGGTAAGCCGCCCGATCGGCCTCGGTCTTGAACGTCATCAGGAAGCAATGCGTGTATCCCTGGGCCAGGTTCTCGACGCTCACGTCCGTGCCCCACTCGAAGTCGTGGATCTGCGGAATCCGGGACGGCAGCGTGGCGAAGGCCTCTTCGATCCGTCGGATATCCTGCGGCGACGTGCCCTCCTTGAAGCCGAACAGCACAACGTGCCGAAGCAAGGGCCCGCCCCCAGACGGAGCGAAATCCCGGATGGTGCCGTCCTGTTGGCATCCGATGCACACGAAGACCGAAGCGACCAGAAACCCCGCAAGCAACCCCTTTTTCACGGCTCATCTCCCTGGCGTGGGATCCCCCATCTGATGCGGCATTCTAGGCCCTCCCTGCCCGGCCGTCCAGCGTAAAATCCGGCGCCCGGCGGGGGCCGGTTTGCGGCGGCGGGTGCTTGCAGGGCGGTGGGGTTCGTGGTATACACAGGTTTTTGGTCCACGAGTAATAAGGGGTGGCCCCATGGAAACATCGGAACTCAAGGCCGCGATCGCCGAGCTGGAGGCCCGGGTGCAGCACATCCGGGAGTGGCTTTGACGTCGCGAACAAGCACGCACAGCGCCAACGCCTGGAGGCCAAGATGGCCCAGCCGGGCTTCTGGGACAATCCCGACGCCGCCCAGAAGGTCGTCACACAACTCAGCGCGCTGAAGGCCGTCATCGACCCGATCGAGAAGGCGACCACCGCCGTCACCGACCTGCGGGAGCTGTTCGAACTGGCCGAGGAAGAGGGCGATCCGGATACCCTTGATATGGTGGAAGCCGACGTGGACACGTTGTGCCGCCAATGCGACAGGATCGAGATCGCCGGGATGCTTAACGGGCCGGATGACATGCGCGACTGCTTTTTCAGCATCCACGCCGGCGCCGGCGGCACGGAAAGCTGCGACTGGGCCCAGATGCTGCTGCGCATGTACACCCGCTATTTCGAGACGGCCAAGTACAAGTATGAACAGATGGACCTGACGCCCGGCGAAGAGGCGGGCATCCGCTCGGTCACGCTGCGGGTCCGTGGGCCGTTCGCCTTCGGCAAGCTCTCCTGCGAGACCGGCGTCCATCGCCTCGTCCGCATCAGCCCCTTCGACGCCCAATCGCGTCGGCACACCAGCTTCGCCGCCGTCGATGTCATTCCCGAGCAGGATGAGGTGGATATCGAGATCAACGAGGACGATCTGCGGATCGATACCTATCGCGCCAGCGGCGCCGGCGGCCAGCACGTCAACAAGGTCAGCAGCGCCGTGCGCATCACCCACCTGCCCACGGGCATCGTCGTCCAGTGCCAGAATGACCGCAGCCAGCACAAGAACCGCGCCGAGGCGATGAAGATGCTCATGGCCCGGCTCTACATGCTGGAGAAGCAGAAACGCGATGAGGAGATCAGCAAGCTCTACGGCAACAAGGGCGAAATTGCCTGGGGCAACCAGATCCGCAGTTACGTCCTGCAGCCCTATCAGATGATCAAGGACCACCGCACGGACCACCAGACGGGTAACGTGGACGCTGTCCTGGACGGCGACATCGAACCGTTCATCGAGAGTTATCTCAAGTTTCGAAGCCAGAAAAAAAGCAAACAGGCCGGCTGAGGAGACCCATGCGACAGATTCTGAAAACCACGGTCCAGGCGGCAAAGGGCGACCCGCTGAAGACGAAGACGGATGTCTTGGCCGTCGGATTGTTCGAGGACCACACCGGTCCATTCGCCCGCCGGCTCGATGAGGCCTTGGGCGGCGCCGTGACGCAACTGCGCAACCTGGGCGACTTCCAGGGCAAGGCCAAGCAGACCGCCCTGCTCTACACACAGGGGCGCATTCCCGCCAAACGCGTGCTGCTGACGGGGCTGGGACCTCGCGACGAGGTTGACCTGGAGGCCGTGCGGCGCGCCGCGGCCGTGGCGGCCCATAAAGCCGTCGAGACCAAGGCCGCCACCGTCGCCCTGGCCATCCATGCTGAACTCGATCATCGCACGTTCGACGCCGAGCGGCTCGGCCGGGTACTGACCGAGGCCGCCCACTTTGGGGCGTATCGGTACGACGAATACGTCACGCCCGAGGGACCCTCGCGACCGAAGCAGTTGCGGGTCACGCTCATCGAACCCGATGCCGCACGGGCCAAGGCCCTCACGTCGGGCCTGCGCACGGGCCAGATCATCGGCGAGGCCCGCAATTGGGCGCGGACGGTCATGAACCGCCCGGCCAATATCGTAAACCCCGCCGCCCTGGCCGACGAGGCGCGGAAGCTGGCCGCCTCGAATCCCTGTTTGCGCTGCACCGTATGGAACCTGGCACAGATCCGCCGACGCGGCATGGGGGGCATCCTCGCTGTGGGCCAAGGCTCGGCCAACGAACCCCGCTTCATTGTGCTGCATTACACGCCCACCGGCGCCTCGCGGGGGCGGATCGGCCTGGTGGGCAAGGCGATCACGTTCGATTCGGGCGGCATCAGCATCAAGCCGTCGGAGAACATGCACGAGATGAAGTACGACAAGTCCGGCGGCGTGGCGGTCCTTGGCGCCCTGCGGGCCATCGCCGCGATGAAACCCGACGTCGAGGTGCTCGGCATCGTCCCCTCCGCCGAGAACATGCCCGGCGGGATGAGCTATCGGCCGGGCGACATCGTCACCACCTACAGCGGCAAGACGGTGGAGATTCAGAACACCGACGCCGAGGGCCGTATGCTTCTGTGCGACGCGATTCATTACGCCGTCGAGCAGAAGTGCGACGCCATCGTGGACATCGCCACGCTCACCGGGGCCTGCGTGGTGGCCCTGGGCGAGGGCCGGGCGGGCGTGATGGGCAACAACGAGCCTCAGATCGAACAGCTCCGCGCCGCCGCCGAGGCCACCGGCGAAAAGGTCTGGCCCCTGCCCAGCGGTGCCGAGTACCTGGAGCTGATGAAAAGCAAGATCGCCGACCTGAAAAACATCGGCGGCAAATGGGGCGGCGCGTGCACCGCGGCGGCCTTCCTGGGGGCGTTTGCGGACAAGGCCACCTGGGCCCATATCGACATGGCGGGCGTGGGCATGATCGACGGGGAGAAGCAGAACGTCGCGCCCGGCTCGATCGGGTATGGCGTGGGCCTGCTCGCCGAGTACGTCTGTCACCAGGCCCGGTTATCGGGAGGCGCCAAACGCGCTGTCCGACGCACAAAGAGAGGAGGCCGGCGATGAGCGAGCCCGCCCCGACGCCCCTGGACCTGGACCGCATCGCCAAAGCCGTCCGGGAGATCCTCCTGGCCGTGGGCGAAGACCCGAACCGTGAAGGCCTGCGCAGCACGCCTGAGCGGGTGGCACGCATGTACGCCGAACTGCTCGGCGGCAGCCGGGAAGACCCGAGCGAGCATCTGCGCGGCGTTTTCCAGGAGGATTATGACGAGATCGTGCTGTTGCGGGGCGTTCCCTTCTTCAGTGTGTGTGAGCATCATCTGATGCCTTTTATCGGCAAGGCCCACATCGCCTATCTGCCGCGTGGCCGCGTACTCGGCGTCAGCAAGCTGGCGCGAATCCTGGATTGTTTCGCCCGCCGGCTCCAGGTCCAGGAACGCTTGACCAGCCAGGTGGCGGACTTCCTCATGGCTGAGCTGCATCCCTTGGGGGTCGCGGTGGTGCTCGAGGCCAGCCATAGCTGCATGACCATACGCGGCGCCAAGAAACCGGGGTCGATCATGGTCACCAGTGCGCTCCGGGGCGGATTCGTCAAGGACCCGCGCAGCCGAGCCGAGGTGCTCAGCCTGATGCACCAGGATCGCGATTTGGCCTGATGTCGCCCGTAGGGAACGTCGAGATGTTCCGACTCACGCGTCAAGTCCGTTTCTCGGTCAACCCGTTCGGCCCCGACTCCAAGGAGGGGGCCAACAGTTTCGCCTCGGTGCCGAGCGGCGAGGGGCTGTGCCTCTTTTTGGCCCTGACCATCGGGGTGACCGGCCCGCTCGATCCGGATACGGGCTTTGTCGTGAACGTCATGGAGATCGACCGGCAGGCCCGCGACCACACGGTGCCCCTGCTGGCCGAGTACATCCGAAGGCGTTTCAGGGACGGCCGGGCCGTGAGTTTGTCGGACCTGGCCGCGCTGCTGCACGAGGCCCGAGGAGTTCTGGAGGGCCGGCTGGCGACGGCCCGAGTGGGCTGTCTGTATCTTGCGCTGAACCCTTATCGGACACTGGCGATTTGGCCGGAGGACACGACCGTGATGCTGTTCAGTGAGAAGTTCGAGTTTGCCGCCACGCACACCCTGTGGAACAGCCGTTTCAGCCCTGAGGAAAACGCCGAGATGTTCGGCAAGTGTGCCAACCCCACCGGCCATGGGCATAACTATGTGCTGGAGGTCAAGGTCCGCTGCCCGGTGGCCCGTGAGGACTGGCGGATTGCCCGGTTCCAGCAGATCGTCGAGGAGGCGTTCCTGTCGCGGGTGGACCACAGGAATCTGAACCTGGACGTGCCCCAGTTCGCCGAGGCGATTCCCAGCGTGGAGAATCTCGCGGTCATGGCGTGGCGATGCCTCCAGGGCCGGCTGGCCCCGGCCGTACTGGAGGAGGTGGCGATCTGGGAAACGGACAAGACCTGCTGTGTCTATCGGCCCGAGACGGCACATAGTGGAACACCCGATAATGCATCCTGACGCACCCTGGAACCGGGTGTTCGCCGTGGTCGTATTCATGAACAGAAACAGCGGCCGCCAACGATTTTCAGCGGTCGGCTGTGCTTATGCTATGTCTTTTTCGAGCCGATACTTACGCAGGATGAGTCGGTGCGTTCGGTCGAGCCGGGTTTCTCTCTTTTAGCCGGGACAAAACCCCCGGCGGGGCGGGCTTATTCCTCGGTCGCGCGCAACCGACGGGGACGGAGTGCGCCTCGACCCATCCAACCCCTGTCGAACGTATGTTCAAATGCAGACGGGACTTGCGAATTCCAATATCAGCGGGTATGTTTTCGCGGGCGTTGAGACCCCTGCGGTCGGCCACGAGCCCGGCGTGAGGAGCCGGATGGGCGATCAGAGAAGGAACCCGCGGCCATGATTATCCGCACCAAGGCCTACCCGCGCGTCGGCCTGATCGGCAACCCTTCCGACGGGTACTTTGGCCGCACGATCGGCTTTGCCTTCACCAATTTCTGCGCGGAGGTCACCCTCTACGAGAGCCCCGATCTGGAGATTCTGCCCAGTCAAAAGGACCAGAGCGTCTTCGGCAGCGTGGCCGCCCTGGTGCGGGACGTGGAGTTGCACGGATACTACGGCGGCATCCGTCTGCTCAAGGCGACGGTCAAGCGTTTCCACGACTACTGCCGCGAGAACCAGATCGAGTTGCACGATAAGAACTTCACGCTGCGCTATTGCACGGATATTCCCCACGGCGTGGGCCTGGCCGGCAGCAGCGCGATCATTACCGCGTGCCTGCGGGCCCTGATGACGTTCTACGGCGTGGCGATCCCCAAGCCCATGCAGGCGGCCCTGATCCTTTCGGCCGAGAAGGACGAGCTGCGCATTTCCGCCGGCCTGCAGGACCGCGTCATCCAGGTCTACGAGGGCCTGGTGTACATGGATTTCGACAAAGTTCTGATGGAAAAACAGGGGCACGGTCTTTACGAGCCGATGGATCCGGGGCTGTTGCCGCGGCTGTACGTGGCCTATGCCGACGATTTCTCCGAGCCGACCGAGGTGTTCCACAACGATGTGCGGGCGCGGTTTGAGTTGGGCGATCCGAAGGTGCACGCGGCGATGCGGTTCTGGGCGAACCTGACCAAGCGGGCGCGGCGGTGCATCGAAAAGGGACAACATGAGGCGCTGGGCAAGCTGCTCAACGCGAACTTCGACCGACGACGACGCATTTACCGGCTCAATCCCCACCACGTGGAAATGGTCGAGACGGCCCGACGCGTCGGCGCCAGCGCCAAGTTCACCGGCTCCGGGGGGGCGATCGTGGGGATTTACGAAAATGACAAGATGTTCCGGGCGTTGCGCCAGGAGTTGGCGCGGATCGGTGCCAAGACCATCAAGCCGCGCATCGCCCGGCCGGACCAGCGAGGCCCATCGTGATTCGCAAGGCCGTCATCCCCGCCGCCGGGTTCGGCACGCGATTCCTGCCCGCGACCAAGTCGCAGCCCAAGGAGATGCTGCCGATCGTCGACACGCCCGTGATCCAATACGTGGTCGAGGAGGCGGTCGCGGCGGGTATTCGCGACGTGCTGATGGTCATTGGCAAGGGCAAACGGGCCATCGAGGAGCACTTCGACCGGAGCTTTCAACTGGAGGCCCAACTCCTGGAGAAGGGCCGCCACGAGGTGCTCGCCGAGCTTCGCCGGATTTCCGAGCTGGCCGACATTCACTTCGTCTGGCAGAAACAGACCCGAGGCCTGGGCGACGCGGTCTATTGCGCGCGATATCACGTCAACGACGAGCCGTTCGCGGTCCTGTTGGGCGACACGCTGATCGACGCCGAGACGCCGGCGCTGCGGCAATTGCTCGACGCCTACGGCCGTTGCGACGGGCCCGTGGTGCTGGTCGAGCCCGTCGATCCCGACCGCGTGAATCGTTACGGCGTGATTGACGGCGACGAGATCGAGCCGGGCCTGTTTCGCGTGAAGGACTTCGTGGAGAAACCCGACCCGGCCGATGCGCCCTCCAACCTGGCCATCGCCAGCCGTTACATCCTGACGCCCGACATCTTCGAAGATATCGAACAGACCGCGCCCGGGCGGGGCGGCGAGATCCAGATCACCGATGCCATGCGCCGGATGGTGCGGCGCCGCCCGATGTACGCCTGTCGGCTCGTCGGCCGTCGGTGCGACATCGGCAACAAGGAAGGTTTCGTCCGCACGAATCTCGAGTTCGCCCTGAAGCGCCCGGACATGGCCGATGCGATGCGACGGTTGATTCACGAGTTGGGCCGCGCCATCGAACCGCCTCATAACGGCCCGTCCAAGGCATCCGAAGGGGGGCGTCCATGAAGGCCCTGGTAACCGGCGCGGCCGGATTCATCGGGTCACACCTGTGCGAGCGACTCGTCGCCCAGGGGTGGCATGTGGTCGGGCTGGACAATTTTGACCCGTTCTACGATCCGGCTATCAAGTGGCAAAACCTCGCCGCCCTGCTGGATAGCCCCGCGTTCGAGCTGATCCAAGGCGACATCCGCGATGAGCACACGGCGGCCTCGGCCCTGGCCGATCGGGATTTCGGCGTCGTCATCCACCTGGCCGCCCGGGCCGGGGTGCGGCCCAGCATCGCCGACCCGGTGGGCTACCAGGATGTGAACGTCAACGGCACGGCGGTCCTTCTGGAGGCGGCCCGGCGGTTTGACGTGCCGCGATTCATCTTTGCCTCCAGCTCCAGCGTGTACGGCAACAATGAGAAGGTGCCGTTCAGCGAGACGGACAACGTGGACTATCCCATCTCGCCCTACGCCGCCACCAAGAAGGCCGGTGAGTTGCTGTGCTACACGTACAGCCACCTGCACGGCCTGGCGGTTACGTGCCTGCGGTTCTTCACGGTGTACGGGCCACGGCAGCGTCCGGACCTGGCGATCCACAAGTTCGCCCGGCTCATCGAGCAGGGCCGGCCCATCCCCGTCTTCGGCGACGGGTCGATGGAGCGGGATTTCACGTATATCGACGATATCCTCGACGGCGTCGTCGCCGCCATCGAACGGTGCGAGCGCTATGACATCTACAACCTGGGCGAATCCCGCCCGGTGCGACTGGATGCCCTGATCGGTGCCCTGGAGAAGGCCCTGGGCAAGAAGGCCGTCATCGAACGCCACCCCATGCAGCCCGGCGACGTCAATCGAACCTACGCCGACGTGAGCAAGGCGATGGATCGCCTGGGCTATCGGCCGAAGACCGCGCTGGACGAAGGGCTTGCCCGGTTTGTACAGTGGCTGCATTCGACTCCGTCGACGCAGACTTGAGAGCAGCAGAGGAACGACCCACGCGAGGCCATGGAATGAAAAAGGCACTGATCACGGGCATCACGGGCCAGGATGGCTCGTACCTGACGGAGTTCCTGCTGGCCAAGGGCTACGAGGTCTACGGCCTGATCCGCCGCAGTTCCTCGTTCCACACCGGCCGGATCGACCACCTCTATCGCGACCCGCACGAGCAGCCGCGGCTCAAGCTGATCTATGGCGATTTGTCCGACGGCAGCAACCTGGCGGCCATCCTGGGTGACGTGCGGCCCGATGAGGTGTACAATCTCGGCGCCCAGAGCCACGTCCGCGTGAGTTTCGACATGCCGATCTACACGGTGAACGTCGACGCCCTGGGCACGTTGCGGCTGCTCGAGGCCGTCCGCAAGCTCAACCTGCCCACCCGCTTCTACCAAGCCAGCAGCAGCGAGATGTACGGCAAGGTCGTGGAGACGCCGCAGACCGAGACCACGCCCTTTTATCCGCGCAGCCCCTATGCCTGCGCGAAGGTCTACAGCTTTTACCAGACCGTCAATTACCGCGAGGCGTATGGCCTGTTCGCCGTCAACGGCATCCTGTTCAACCACGAGTCGCCCCGCCGCGGTGAGACGTTCGTGACCCGAAAGATCACCCGCGCCGCCGCTCGCATCAAGCTGGGCCTGCAGGACCATCTGTACCTGGGCAATCTCGACGCCCAACGCGACTGGGGATACGCCGGCGACTACATCGAGGCCATGTGGCTGATGCTCCAGCAGGAGGAGCCCGACGATTACGTCATCGCCAGCGGCGAAACGCATTCCGTCCGCGAATTCCTGGACGAGGTGTTCGGGCACCTCGACCTCGACTGGCAGGACTATGTTCGGATCGACCCGCGTTACTTCCGTCCGACCGAGGTGGACCTGCTGCTGGGCGATGCGACCAAGGCCCGACGCACCCTGGGCTGGGAGCCGAAGGTCTCGTTCCGTGAGCTGGCGATCATGATGACCGAGGCCGACCTGGAGCTGGCCCGGCGGGAGAAACTACTCAAGGATGACGATGAACGGCGGAGATTATGAGCGATTTCTTCAAAGATCGACGGGTGGTGGTGACCGGTGGGGCCGGGTTTCTGGGCGGCTACGTGTGTGAGGGTCTGCGCCGCCGGGGTTGCCGGCAGGTGCTGGTGCCGACCATCGACGAGTATGACCTGGTGCGGATGGCCGACGTGGAGCGGATGTACGACACCCTGCGGCCGGAGGTGGTGATCCACCTGGCCGCGGTCGTCGGCGGCATCGGCGCCAATCGCAAACACCCCGGCAAGTTCTTCTACGACAACCTCATGATGGGCGTCCAGCTCATCGAGCAGGCCCGGCACCGCGATGTGGAGAAGTTCGTGACCATCGGGACGGTCTGCGCGTACCCCAAGTTCACGCCGGTGCCCTTCCGCGAGGATGACCTGTGGAACGGCTACCCGGAGGAGACCAACGCCCCCTACGGCCTGGCCAAGAAAATGCTCCTCGTCCAGTCCCAGGCCTACCGCGCCGAGTACGGGTTCAACGGCATCTTCCTATTGCCGGTCAATCTGTATGGCCCGGGCGACAATTTCGACCCCGAAGGCAGCCACGTGATCCCCGCGCTCATCAAGAAATGCGTGGATGCCGTCGATCGTGGCGATGCCTTCATCGACTGTTGGGGCACGGGCTCCCCCTCGCGCGAGTTCATCTACGTCACCGATGCGGCCGAGGGGATACTGCTGGCCACCGAACACTACAACGGCGCCGACCCGGTCAACATCGGCTCGGGCTTCGAGATCACGATTCGCGACCTGGCCGAGAAGATCGCCGCGCTGACCGGCTTTGCCGGTGAGCTGCGGTGGGATCCGAGCCAGCCCGATGGCCAGCCCCGGCGCTGCCTGGATGTGAGCCGCGCCCGAAAGGCCTTCGGCTTCGAGGCCAAGACCGATTTCGACGAGGGCCTGCGGGCGACGATCGACTGGTACCAAAAGAATAAACACCGGCTTTTTGGCGAGGTGCACTGACATGACCCCTCCCTCGACCCCGTCCACCAAGGCATTCGCGCTCATCGGCGTCGGCGGGTATATCGCGCCGCGCCACCTGCGGGCGATCAAGGACACCGGCCATGTTTTGGCCGCCGCCCTGGACAAGAACGACTCGGTCGGCGTGCTCGACAGCTACTTCCCGGATGCGCACTTCTTCACCGAGTTCGAGCGGTTCGACCGGCACATCGAAAAACGGCGCCGTCGCGGCGAGGGCATCGACTATGTCTCGATCTGCTCGCCGAACTACCTGCACGATGCCCACGTGCGCTTCGCCCTGCGGGTGGAGGCCGACGCCATCTGTGAAAAGCCCCTGGTGATCAACCCGTGGAACGTCAATGCCCTGGCCGAGCTGGAGCAGGAGACGGGCCGGAAGATCAACACCATCCTGCAGCTTCGACTGCACCCGACCATCGAGGCCCTGCGCCGCAAGGTGGCCGAAGGCCCCGCCGAGAAGGTCTACGACATCGACCTGACCTATATCACCTCGCGCGGCCGCTGGTACCACGCCAGTTGGAAGGGGGATGAGAGCAAGTCCGGCGGCATCGCCAACAACATCGGCATCCACTTTTTCGACATGCTCATCTGGATCTTCGGGGCCGTGCGGCAGAACTTCGTCCACGTGCGGACGCCGACGCGGGCGGCCGGGTTCCTGGACCTGGCGCGGGCCCGGGTGCGGTGGTTCCTGTCGCTGGAGCGGGGCGATGTGCCCGTCGCGCCGGAGCCGGACAAGCCCCAGACCTATCGATCGATCCTCGTCGACGGCGAGGAGATCGAGTTCTCCGGCGGATTCACCGACCTGCACACCGAGAGTTACCGCCGTATCCTGTCCGGGGAGGGGTTCGGCACCGACAGTGTCCTGCCGTCGATCGAGTTGGTCTATGATATCCGCCACGCCGAGCCGCTGGGGCTCAAGGGGCAGTATCACCCATTGCTCAAGAAGATCGCCCTGTAGGCAACCGCCGGGACAAGGGATCGGACATGACGACCAACGCACAGGCCGGTGAGTACTTCGCGCATCCTACCGCGTGCGTGGATCAGCCCTGCCAGATTGGGCGGGGGACGAAGATCTGGCATTTCTGCCACGTGTGCGCCGATGCGATGATCGGTCGCGACTGCAACCTGGGTCAGAACGTCTTTGTCGCGGGGGGCGCCGTTATCGGCGACAATGTCAAGATCCAGAACAACGTGGCCGTCTACGCGGGCATCACCATCGAGGACGATGTGTTCCTCGGCCCCAGTTGTGTGCTGACCAATGTGACCAACCCCCGCTCGCAGGTCGTCCGCCGCGGCATCTATGAGAAGACGCTCGTCCGCCGCGGGGCCACGATCGGCGCCAATGCGACCATCGTCTGCGGCGTCACAATCGGCCGGTACGCCTTCATCGCCGCCGGGGCCCTCGTGGCCAAGGATGTGCCGGACTATGCGATGATGATGGGCGTGCCGGCGCGGCGGGTCGGCTGGATGAGCCGCCACGGGCACCGACTGAAATCGCCCGATGTCGAGGGGGTCATGCGCTGCCCCGAAAGCGGCTTTCGCTACAAAGAGGTCGAGCCGGGTGTGGTCCGCTGCCTCGATTTGGATGAGGACCGGCCCCTGCCGCCGGACTTGGCCACCGGATCGAAAACCTACGACGAATTCAAGAAGGATCAGCCGACCCCTCCGGCCTGAGCCATGGGGGTGTCCCCGGCAAGGAACCGCCGGATGCGACGTGGAAAGGAGATCGACGTTCATGCAAGTACCGCTGTTGGATTTGAAGGCGCAGTACGCACAGATCAGGGACGAGGTGCTGGCGCAGATCAACGATGTGCTCGATTCGCAGATGTGTATCGGCGGGCCGAAGGTCGAGCAGCTTGAAGAGGCCGTCGCCAAGGTATCCGACTGCGCGTACGCCGTCGGCGTCTCCAGCGGCACCGACGCCCTGCTCAACGCCTTGATGAGCCTGGACATCGGCGTCGGCGACGAGGTCATCACGACCCCGTTCACGTTCTTCGCCACCGCCGGCAGCATCTGGCGGACCGGCGCCCGCCCGGTCTTCGTGGACATTGACCCCGTCACGTACAACATCGACCCCGAGAAGATCGAGCACGTCATCAGCAAGAACACCAAGGCGATCATGCCCGTCCACCTGTTCGGACAGATGGCGGACATGGACCCGATCATGGCCGTCGCGGGCCGCAACAGCCTGGCCGTCATCGAGGACGCGGCCCAGTCCATCACCAGCACTTACAAGGGCCGCAAGGCCGGCTCGATCGGCACCTGCGGGTGTTTCAGCTTCTTTCCCAGCAAGAACCTCGGCGGTATCGGCGACGGCGGCATGATCGTCACCGACGACGAGGCCCTGGCCCATCGCCTTCGCATGATGCGAAACCACGGCAGCGAGCCCAAGTACTACCACCAGTACATCGGCGGCAACTTCCGGCTGGACCCGATCCAGGCCGCCGCCCTGCTGGTCAAGCTGCCGCACCTGGACGCCTGGTCCAAGGCCCGCCGTAAGAACGCCGCCTACTACACGAAGAAGTTCAAGGGTACCGTCGTTCAGACGCCCCAGATCAGCGAGGACTGCGAATCCATCTTCAACCAGTACGTCATCCGGGTGCCGCGCCGCGATGAGCTCATCAAGCACCTGCGAGCCAGACAGATCGGCTGTGAGGTCTACTACCCCGTGCCACTGCACCTGCAAGAGTGTTTCAGTCCGCTGGGCTATCGGCAGGGCGATTTCCCGGCGGCGGAGAAGGCCGCCCAGGAGGTCCTGGCCCTGCCGATTTACCCGGAATTGACCGATGAGATGAAGGACGCCGTCGTTGGCGCGGTGCTGGAGTTTTACGAGTGACGCCTTGAAGCTTGAAGGCTGCTTCCGGACCATAGGCGTCACAACCGCCTTGGCCGGACATGGAGAAATCGCCAGAGCAGGTCTTCCATGGCCCCCATCCGTGACATCCTTCGTCTGATCCGGCCCGCACACTGGATCAAGAACGTGGTCGTTCTTCTTCCGGTCGTGTTCGGCCAACAGATGGCCTCGCCCGAGGCCTGGGGCCGCGCCCTGTGGGCGGCGGTGGCCTTCTGCCTGGCGTCCTCGGCCGCCTATGTCCTCAACGACATCGCCGACCGCGAGGGCGACCGGCAGCACCCGACCAAGCGTGACCGGCCCCTGGCCGCCGGACGCGTCCCCGTCCAGCAGGCTGTTGTGCTCGGCGCGGTGCTGGGTCCCTTGGCGCTGCTTTTCACCGCCCCGTTGCATCGCGGCGTCACGATTGTCCTGGCCGCGTATCTGGGCCTGCAAATCCTGTATACGATCGCCTGCAAACATCGCGTATTGCTTGACGTGATCTGTATCGCGCTGGGCTTCGTGCTCCGAGCCGTCGGCGGGGCGGTGGCCATCCGCGTGGCGATCAGCCCGTGGCTGTTCATCTGCATGTTCACCCTGTGCCTGTTCATGGGCTTCTGCAAGCGCTACAGCGAGATTGTCTCGTTCGAGGACGCCGCCTCGGCCGGCCGACACCGGGCGACCCTGCTGCACTACACGCCGCAACTGCTGACGCACCTGGTCACCGTCTCGGCGGGGATCGCCGTCGTGGCGTTTCTGGTGTACAGCCTCAGCGAGCGGACCATCGAACAGTTCGGCTCGGCGTATTTCATCTACACGCTGCCGGTTGTCGTCTACGCGGTATTTCGCTTCGCCATGCTGAGCATGCAGGGTCGCTACCGCGACCCGACCGACCTGATCCTGCACGATCGGCCGTTTCAGGTAACCGCGGCCATCTGGCTGGGCCTGATCCTGCTGCTGATCCAATACGGCCAGCGCCTGCGCCTCTGGCTTGAAAGCACACGCTGAGCCGTCTTACATCGTGAATCTCACATGAGACTCTCATCGTCCATCAGTTATGCCTTGGTCCTTGCGGCCGCCGCAGTTCTTTACGTGGCGACCTGTGCACCCGGACCACTCTGGCAGGACAGCGGCATGTTCCAATACCGCATCTGGCACGGCGACCTGAACGGCGGCCTGGGCCTGGCGCTGGCCCACCCGCTTTACATCCTCATCGGCATGGCCGCCAAGGCCGTGCCGGTGGGCGGTTATGCGTACCGCATCAACCTGATCTCGGCCATTGCGGCGGCCATCGCCGTGGCGAATGTGTTCCTGCTCGTTCGCCTGTGGCTCGGGCGGGCCGTGCCGGCCCTCCTCGCGGCCGTGAGTCTCGCCCTGTCATGGACCTTCTGGCAACATGCCTGCATCGCCGAGGTGTACACGCTTTACGCGGCCTGGCTGACCACCGAATGGCTCATTCTCTGGATGTTCACCCGCTCCCGGCGTGCCCGCTGGCTGATCCTGCTCGGTTTGGTCAACGGCCTGTCGGTGGCGACGCACATGTGGGGCGTTATCCCGCTGGCCTGCTATGGGGTGTTCCTGCTGTTCGCAGGGTGGCGAAAACACGTGCGCTTTGCGACCCTGCCGGCGTTCATCCTGGCCTGGGTACTCGGCGCCCTGCCGTACCTGTGGCTGGTCGCCGCACATGCGATGCAGTCGGGCGACCTGGGAGCGACCCTGCGGTCGGCCTGCTTCGGCGACAAGTGGGCCTCGGCGGTTCTAAACATGCAACTGTCCGCGCGGGTACTGGGCGAGAACCTGCTGTTCATCGCATACAGCTTCCCCACGCCAAACCTGCTGCTGGCGGCCGTGGGGGCATGGTGGCTCTGGCGGGACCGGTCGCCGTACCGTCCCGGTCGATGGTTGCTCGCTGTGGGCCTGCTGTTTCTGACCTTTGCGGTCCGCTACACCGTGCCGGATCGGTATGCCTTCTTCCTGCCCTTCTACGCGGCGTGTGCGGTGTGGATGGGTCTTGGCGCCGACCGTCTGCTGGCCAGAGTCTCGCGCGACTTCAAAGGCGCTGCGACAGTGGGTCTGCTGGGCCTGGCGCTGTTGCCGGTAGCGGTCTACGCCGTTGCACCGTCCATCGCCCGCCGCATGGAGGTCAACCTGGGCACCCGTAGGGCGATCCCGTTTCGCGATGAGTACGCCTACTTCCTGCAGCCGTGGCAGCATGGCAATCATGGCCCTGCCCAGTTTGCGGCCGCCGCGCTGACCGATCTGCCGACTGATGCGATCGTGCTCGCCGATGGCACGACGGTCTACGCCCTGTGGTATGCTCAGGCGGTCGAGGGGCTCCGAGCCGATGTGCGTATCGTCTCCTCGCACGGGGATTATCGAAGCCCCCTGCCCGAACCGGATGCCGCGACCCTGCAGCACTGGCTCAGCGAAACAGGCGTCTACGTTGTCAGCCCCGTGCTGGGCTACTGCCCCGCTTTCCTGCTCGGGAAGGAATACGATCTTGAACCGGCCGGGCCGCTGTACCGTATCACCCTGCGCGGCACACCCGGCACGGAAAGGACCGAGGGATGAGCAAGGTTGCCATCGTCAAAACTCGCCCCGAGACCGTCCTGGAGGATATCGACCGGGTGATGCACCTGGCCGGATTCACCGAGGCCCTGGACCGGTCCGCTCCGACGATCCTCAAGAATAACCTCTCGTGGCACCTGCTCTTCCCGGGGGCAAACACCACGCCCTGGCAGTTGGACGGCGCGATCCGAACGCTGCGGGCGGCCGGGTTTGCCGACTTGGTCTGCGTCGAGAATGAGACGGTCGTCACCAGCGCCCGCAAGGGCGAGGTCCTCAACAAGCAGCGCCCCGTCTGCGACCGGCACGGGGTCCCCATCCGGTACAACTTCAAACCCGGCGACATGAGATGGACGCCCTATGAGCCTAAGGCCGAGATGCTCGTGCTGGATCGCATCTTTCCCGATGGCCTCCTCCTGCCGGATTATTTCCACGGCAAGAACATCGTGCACCTGCCGACGGTCAAATGCCACATCTATACAAACATGACCGGGGCGATGAAGAACGCCTTTGGTGGTTTGTTGAACAATCGACGGCATTACTGCCATTCCCGCATCCACGAGACGCTGGTGGACCTGCTGGCGATCCAGAAGGAGATTCACCCGGGAATCTTCGTGCTGACCGACGGCACCACGGCCGGCAACGGCCCCGGACCGCGGACGATGATCCCCGTGCAGAAGGATGTGCTGCTGGCCTCGGCCGACTGCGTCGCGATTGATGCGGTCGCCGCGAAGCTGATGGGCTTTGACCCGATGAGCCATGATTTTATCCGCCTGGCCCACGAGCGGGGTCTGGGCGTCGGGCGGTTCCAGGAGATCGACATCGTGGGGGACGTCGACGCGGCCCGTGAGAACTGGGGCTTTCGAACCGGAGTCAACGCCGCGGCCCGGGTGGGCCGATTGTGCTGGTTCGGGCCGTTGCGGGGCCTGCAGAGGCTCTTGTTCCACACGCCGGCGGTGTACGCGTTCATCCTCGCCTCGGCCGTATACCACGACCGATTGTGGTATCCCACCCGCGGCCGGCGCATCGTCAACCAGTGGCTGGCCGACAGTCCCTGGGGCCGCCTGTTCACAAGCTATGGCCACGTTCTGAAAACCAGTTGAGAACACGTGCTATGAATCAAGCCGGGTTGAACACTCGAATCATGGTGTCATGTCGTACCCGTAGCAGAGGTGGGAGATGAGTCTTCAGGACGCGCGAACCGTGACGAATAGCAGACATAACACGGTACGCGCGGAGTCTGGAGTATTTGACGGGGCACGATGGCGCATTGTGGCTGGAGGTCGCTTCTTGGTACACGCTGGACCTGCGTTGGAGACCGATCTAGACCGACGGCAAGTGAAGGACTTCGTGCGGAGCTACCACGCTTGGGGAGCAATGTGGTCTTATGATCCGTCATGTGAAAGCTCTCCATGGTATCGCCTGATCTGTGACATCCCCGACTACAACATGGAAAACGGGCCAGGGAAATCGGCACGCAAGTGCATCCGTCGTTGCCTTCGGGTCTGTGAGGTTCGCCATGTGGACTACCCGTGGCTTGCCGAGCACGGCTATGACGTGTACCGCAAGGCCACTGACCGATATAGAGGATTCGTGCCGACCAGCCGACAGGCCTTCCGCACCGATATGCTACGTCATACCGCCGAGCCTGGACGCGAAGCGATGGGTGTCTTTCACGATGGGCGGTTGATCGCATATGCAACCCTGAGGGTGCAGGGGCCCGTCGTGAGCGTGCTGGCCTCCAAATTCGACCCACACCGCGCCAAGGAATACCCCATGTACGGTCTTCATTTTGCCATTGCCGAACACTATCTCGGACAGCGCGGATTGTGGCAAGTTGACAGTGGAACACGGGCACTTCTGCACGAGACAGACATTAGCGATTTCCTTATTCGACTCGGGTGGCGTCGGCAGTTCTGCAGATTAGGTTTCTATCTGGTTCCTCACGTCCACCTGTCCCTGTGCCTTCTCTGTCGGATTCGAGGGTTTGTTCTACCGATTCTCCCGGGCCGGTTCAGGCGCCTACTGAGTGTTCTGATGATGGCCCGGACGATAGCCAAGGCAACCGCTTCCCATATCGTTACGGGGACAGTCGGCGCATCCGCTGGTCAGGCCCCTTGATAGTGTGAATATGAAAGAAGATGATGGCGGGCGACAATTGGCACGTTTTCCCCTTCGTTTCCTGTTGACTGTCGCTGCAGAGCATGGTGCCCGGGGGCGGCGATCGTTGGATGCGACATATATAAGCGCCAAAGGTGTATATAGACGACATTAAGAACTTGGTCCGTTATTCCCGGTATACCTTCTGGGTGGGCCTGGAGATTGTGCTCTTCCTGGGGATTCCCCGGCTGGTGGTGTTCCCGTTGTGTGCCCATGCCGTTGGCAGAGACGGATTTGGACAGTTCTTGTTCGCATTGGGTATCATCATGATGATTGGCAATGCCCCATCCGTCGGCCTGTTCACGGGCATCTTCCGGGAAATGGCGGGCCTGGAACCACACCGACAGGATTTGCTGCTGCGGACAGGACTGCGGCTCTGTCGAGTGGCCATGTTGGTTATACTTCTGCTGGGGCTGGCGGGCATCCTCATCGCGGCGATCCTCTTCAATGCAGATCGAACGGTGCTCCTGTGCCTACTCCCTCTGCTGGCCTGGCTGTATGCGTTCAATGAATTCACCATGCTCCTGGTCCCCTACAGGGTTCACCGCTGGTTTGCGGCGCGGACCGCTTGGTTCGGCGTATTCGGACTGAGCCTGGGTTTGGCGGTACCGGGGGCCTATCTGGGCGGCGTATTTGGCATGTCGGTGGGGTATGCGCTTGGGGGCCTGCTCCCGTACACCGTGCTGGCCGCCCGGCATGGAGCCTTGTTTACACGTCAGCCCTACGATCCCCTTTTGGGAGCCGCCCTCAAGAAGGTCTGGCTCCATATCAGTATTGCCAGCGCCTTGACCCTGTCCTCTCGGTACGCATACAGGATCATTCTGGGCAGCTTTCACTCATACGGTCTGGTGTCCGTCTTCTTCGGGGCCACCAACATGATCGATCTTTTTGTGACGCCCCTGAGCATCGTAAGCTCCCTATTGTTGAGTATGCTTAGCGGATTTGTCAGCCTCGAAACCGTGGGCCGAAAACAAAAGGCACTGGTGTTGTCTGTCGGTGTTCTTGTCGGCACATTGGGTCCCTTGTTCGCGTACTGGGTTGGCCCGCCGATCCTGGCCGTGCTGTTCCCTGATTTCTCGGCCGAGTCAGCCGGCATTCTGCGTCGTCTTGTTTTCGTCATCCCGTGTATTGCCGCAGTTTCCTTCTCGAGGCCGTTCATCGCCAAATTCGGTCCCACGAAGTTCGTGCCTATCCTTAATGTAGTCGTGCTGACGGCGCACCTGATGCCGGCGATACTGCTCATCCCCTCACGGGGTATCGCGGGGGCCGAAACGGCGTATTACTGCGGGTACGGTGTAGCCGCTGTCGCTTGGCTGATGGCCTTGGTGTGGGTCTTTCGGCTACGACAGGATCGAATCGTCTCCACAGAGGATGTCCCGGCATCTGACTTGGCATAGGTCATGCGGTCGTCATGTCTCGAAGGCAGGCTATTATGGCACCGGTGACAATCAAGCGACAACGCGTTTTCGTATGTAGGAGTCTGTCCGAGCTATCCTCTGTTCCCGCACCCACGGATGTCGAAGTACGTAATGTGACCGCGGAGAATGTGGGCATGGCCCAGGCACTGCGGGGCGCTCAAGTTGCTGCGAAGTTCGCCAGGTTCTTGACCGAGGGACAGATCGGGGTTTATGCTGTACATGCTGGTCGTGTAGTCGGGCATGGTTGGCTGATTCTCTGTGCGGTCAACGCACAAGTGGCCAATAGGTACTTCGCCCTGCGACCCGCACAAGCGCTGATCCATTTTTGCTATGTTGAAGAGTCCATGCGCGGCCGCAATGTGTTTCCGGCAATGCTCCGCGAACTGGCACGCCATGCCTTTGCCGGTCCTATTCAGGAACTGTTCGTTGATACAGGCACGAAGAACCAGTCGTCGATCCGCGGCATTGTCAAAGCGGGCTTTCGGCCCGCGGGCTATCTGACGTGCGTCCTTCTGTTTGGCGTGTCCGTGTACAGTCGATACTCTTCAGTGCAGAATGAAGCTGACCTGTGTCCGTTGACATGAGCAGGCACTGTTATGGCAGACCATAACACGGTCATCGTCGAGCCGAGTTCTGACGCGTGTAACGCGTGGGACTCCTTTGTGGACGGATCACCCCAAGGTTGCATCTTCTGCAAGTCCTGGTGGCTCGAGGCCGTATGCCCCGGCGCCTATCGCTTCCTCCTTGCAGAGAAGGGCGGCAGAATCCTGGGTGGGATGCCCCTCATAGAGACGCGCAAGTGGGGCATTAGGGCCATCCACATGCCCCGGCTTACCCAGACACTGGGAATCCTGCTTGCCCCGCAGGAGGAAGCAAAGGGCTGTACGAGGCTTTCGGACGAGTTGCGAGTGATCCGGGATTTGGTCGCCGCGATACCGCCCGTGCACTACTTCGCGGTGAATTTCCACCCGGCGTTCACGAATTGGCTGCCGTTATATTGGCGAGGGTATCAACAGACCACTCGGTACACCTACGTGATCAGGACAGAGGTCGGGCCAGTGGCACTATGGGATGCGCTCGGCAAGAAGACACGCAAGACCATACGGAAGGCCGAAAAGCAAGCAATAACCATCTGTCGGCTGGATGATGTCGACGTGTTTCTGGACATGAACAAGAAGACGTTTTCCCGCCAAGGGCTGCGACTGCCCTACTCCGAGCAACTTGTCCGGCGTCTCACCGCGGTCTGCATGCGGCGCGATGCCGGTCGGATGCATGTCGCCCGTGATCCCCAAGGGCGTATCCACTGCGCCACATACGTGGTCTTTGATCACAAGACCATGTATGCCCTTATGTCAGGAAGTGATCCTGAACTCCGGGCCAGCGGCGCGCACGCGCTGGCCAAGTGGCAATCCATCTGTATGGCGTGCGACATGGGCCTGTCGTTTGACTTTGAGGGATCCATGATCGAAGATGTGGAGCGCTTCAACAGGGGCTTTGGAGCGCATCAGGTCCCCTATTTCCATATCAGCAAGATCCATCCCGTATTGGCGCTGGGACGTGATATAGCCCGGTGGCTGCGACAACGACGCCCCGTCCAGGATAGTCAGGAATGATCTCCCCCGATCAGCAAGCCGCCTGTGTGAACTATGCCTTGGAAGTACTGCTGGGCCCGACGGACGCTTCAGCGACGGGCGGCGTGATCCACTATGGATGCGCCCGGCATGAATGGCCCGACGAACCTGCGATCATCTTTGTCCCGAGTCCGTTCTTTCGCGAGTACGGTCGTGCGACATCGATACCACAACCGCCACTCGAAGACATCGATGGAATCCCGCTCCTCTTTGGTGAACCACATGTGGATAAGCAGGGACGACGGTTCATCGTTCACGCGGATATCATCGCCTCGACGTACTTCCTCGCAACGCGTTATGAGGAAATCGTCCAGCCGGATGTGCGGGATTCGTGGGGTCGGTTCCCGGGGAAGCACTCGCTGCCATTTCGGGCGGGATTCCTGGATCGCCCCGTTGTGGATGAGTACGCCGGATTGCTGAGGACGTGGTTGCGAGAGGTGGGTTGCGATCTTGGCGGACCAAGCCGGCAATTCAAAGTCGTGTTGACCCACGATATTGACCACCCGCGTAAATATGATCGCTTTTCTCAGCCGCTACGTCAAGTAGTCAAGGCCGTGCTGAGACGCGAACCGTGGACGACTGTTTCAGACAGTCTCTTGGCTCCATTGGGGTGGCGCCAGGACCCCTTCGATTGCTGTGAAGAGATGATACGCCTAGCAAAGGGGCTCCAACAACGGCTCCCGGGTACAGAGGTGGAATCGTTCTTCTTCTTCATGGCCGATGGCACCCTTTACAGCGTCTCACAGAAACACGTTCAGGATGCCATACGCTGTGTCCGTAACACCGGATTCACGGTTGGGTTGCATGCCAGTGATGCGGCGGGCAGAAACTCCAGTCTCTTGCGGCAAGAGAAGAAACGACTGGAAGCCGTCGCCGGTTGCGAAATCTGTCACAATCGGTATCACTTCCTGTCCTGGCTCGATATCCAGGATGGGCACGTTTTGGCGCAGAACGGTCTGACGTGGGACTCCAGCCTCGGTTACGCCGACATGGCCGGGTTCAGACTGGGAGTATGCCACCCGATACCCCTGTTTGATCCTGTATCGCTTGTTCGCATGGATGTGGAAGAACATCCCTTGATGATCATGGACGTCACGCTGACACATCCAAACTACATGAACCTATCATATCCAGAGGCGCGAGACGTGTGCCGCCGGATCATCCGCCGCGTGTACGAGCACAAGGGGGAATTGGTGGTTCTGTGGCACAACAATAACATCATCGGACCCGGCGCAAATCGGTATCTTCCCGATCTCTATCGAAATATATTGAGTGATATTCAGGACGTCGCCTCTGCGGACCACACTATCTGTTAGGATTGCCCCTTATGGTGTACGCACTTCTATTCGCAGGACTGGTTATTCTCGTTCTACTCACATTGAAGTATCCGGCCGTGTCTCTGCTCTTTTTCCTCACTACGGCGGCGTTCAAGGGGGCGCTGATGGTGAACGTGCCGCTGTTTCGCACAGTCGACTATACGGTCCTCTGCGCAGTGTTCACCCTGTTCGCCATGGGATGGGCTTTCCTGAGGCACCCTAGCCGTGTTTCCGAGTATCTCGACTGGCCGTTGGTCATTTATGTACTCCTGAGCGTATTCCTCTTGCTCGGCGTGCTATACACCTCGGCCCCGCATTACGGTTTGCAGAAGGGTTCCCGATTCGCCACGTTTGGTCTGATCGCCTTCCTGGCACCGATTCTGTTCATTCGGTCGTTGTCCGAGATGCGATTGCTGATGTGGCTGTTGATGGCGGTCGGCCTGATTCTCGCCGTCACCACAATTGCCGCACCCAACTTGGCCTTTGTCCGGGAGGCTGCCCAAACGCGTGGGTCCTTCCTCGAAGCCAGCCCGCTGGAAACCGCCACCAAGTTGGGCGTGGCGGCGACCATCGCATTCTGCTTGTTGCTCTCGGCCCAAACGTCCGCACTCGTACGCGCCGTCTGCATCGGTGTGATTGGAACCATGATTGTCGGAATCATCACGACGGCTTCGCGCGGCCCGTTTCTGGGATTGATCCTCGTAGGCATACTGGCCGTGGTGGCTACCCGGCGAGGTATCGCCAAAGGGTGGTTTCCGGTGGTGATGATCGCCGCCTGTCTGGTTGTCATCCTGCCGTTTGTGCTGCTGCCGGATCAAATGACGGAGCGCGTGTCGCGGGTGTTTCGGAGTACCTACGATGCATCCGAGGCGACCCTGACTCGGTTGCCCCTATACAGACTGGCGTGGAGGGGAGGGTGGGACCGACCTGTCACAGGCCATGGAACGGGGGCTTTTGCCGTGGCCTTCTCCGGGACCGACGACCGGTTCTATCCGCATAACTTCTTCCTGGAGTTGTTCTATGAACAGGGTGTGCTTGGTGTCGTGCTTGGAGCCCTGTTCATCATTGCCGTGTTTGCTCGATGGAGACGAGCGGCCAACTTGGTGTATTATGGAGGTCTTGGGCCTGAGTTTTTTGTATATGTGCATGCCGCTGGATTGGTCTTCCTCTTCACTCTGCTGCAAGCCATGAAATCCCATGATTTAGATGGGAATCGCTTCATGTTCTTCTCAGCAGGTTTGACCGTGGCGTCATACCTCCTGGTGCAACGCCAACTCGCTGCTGTGGAGTGGCTGGATTCTGCGGGAGCTTACTCCGGAATGACTGCCGAAGCGCCACCGGCAGCGAACGTGTCCGCCCATATACCCTGACTGAGACCCCGTCGTGGTGGAGGTACGACAATGAAAACCAGATTCTTCTTGTCTATCATGGTAGCGGCAGTGTGTTTGGGGTGCCGTGGATCACATGCCCAGCCCCTCTCAAACGCCGAGATTAACGCAGCCTTGTTCCGCTTGCCATCCCTACCGAAAGTCCACTACTACTGGCCTCCCAGTTCAGATCTCCTGGAGAACCGAAACGCCCGGCGACTGTATGACTTGGTGCGAATCACCCACACGTGTTGCGTGTTCGGGGAGTGGACAAACCAGCGACAGGTGGACAACGCCGTGTATCAGTGTTCCAGAGTGAATCGAACAAGCCCGGAAATCCCCGCATCCATTGGCGTCCTCTTTCTGCCTTGGCATCGGCGATTTGGCAAGGAGTTGCCCGCTACTGATCGAGGTCCCACCTACAGTGAGGAAATCGCCTACTTTCGACAACGTGCGAAACAGATCCGCCAATGGGTCGAGCAGAGCAACCAAACGTACGGGGGAGATATCCAAGTTACGGCCATCATCCATGATAGCGAGCGTTTCAGTTATCGGGCCAACGACCCGGAGCACAACAAGGGCATGCAGGAGGCGCTGGACGCCATACATGAACAGACCATACGCGTGTTTCCGGAGGCGCATGTCATCTGGTACGGCCGAGGCATGGTGCTCCATCCCCGAACGGGAAAGCCCAAGAGAACGCCCTACTGGACGGGCCTGGAAATCTCACCGCTGCTGACGTGTTCACTCTATAATCTGCCAGAGCCGGAACGGATGCACACGACGTTCCGCGAAACGTGTCTTCTGGCCGACCAAATGGGCATCGCGCATGTCGTGCCGTTTGTCGCCCTGGCGGCCGGTTATAAGAGAAACGCGGTGGGACGTACATGGCTGGTGGACTGGCCGTTCGATCCGACCTACTCGTGGGCCATGGGCGCGGCACTGAATGGTCGTTCTGATGATCCCTCGAAGAACGCGCTTTATGCCCGTGCGCCTTTCGTGGTCTTCTATCCGCCCCCGTTCGACAAGCGAGCCCCCGAGTGGCCGCGCCATTTCATTGCGTATGTGCATGGGGCTACGGGGCTTTCCGAGTCCGCGCCGCTTCCGTAATCCCATCAGGATCAACCTGTTTGTCCTGTGCCGCCTCTGACAGGCACGAGGGGAATTGACGCTTTGACGGCTAGAATCTGCCACCTTTCGACCGTCCACCCCATCACGGATGTTCGCGTATTCCATCGTGAGTGCCTATCCCTCGCAGAGGCAGGCTATGACGTCCACCTGGTGATCCCCTGCGACCAGGAGGGGAAGGTCAGGGGGGTGACCGTCCATCCCCTGCCGAGGATGCCCCATCGGCTGTCGCGTATGACGGTGCTGCCGTGGCTGGCGCTGGTGCGCGCCCTACGCGTCAAGGCCGCTCTATACCACTATCACGACCCGGAATTAATCCTCATTGGCTTTCTCCTGCGATGGGTGTTCCGCAAACGGGTCGTGTTCGACATCCACGAATCCGTCCCGCGACAGGTGATGAGCAAGCACTGGCTGCCCCCGCGGTTTAGGCCATGGATCGCCCGATTGTACAAGATCATCGAAGACATCTTCATCCGGGGCCAGACCATCGTGCTTGCCAGTCAACACAGTATTCGGGATTACCCCCGATCGGCCTATCTTGTCCGGAATTTCCCCAGAGTCAGCAAGCAAGGAGCCGATGCCATCGAGCAACCGCCCGAACGGCGGCGACCACTACTGATCTATGTCGGAGCCGTATCCTTGAACCGAGGGGCCGACATCCTTGTGGACCTGGGATTGCGCCTTCTGCAAAGAGGTCACGATCTCGACCTGTGGATTGTGGGCAACGATGTGGATGGGTGTTCGGTGGCGTTGCAGAACCGCATTGCCCAAGCCGGTCGCGAAGATCACGTCCGATTCCTTGGACATCGACCCCATGAGGAAGCAATGCGACTGGTCGCGCAAGCCAGATTGGGTCTGTGTTTGCTCAAACCCGTACCTAACTATACGGCCTCCTTGGCCACGAAGATACTGGAGTACATGATGGTTGGTACGCCTGTTCTGGCATCCGATTTCTCCTGCTGGAGACCTTTTGTACAGGGCACCGGTGCCGGTCGCATGGTCGACCCCGAGGATCGGGATCAAGTCGTCAATGTCTGCGAAGCAATGCTGTCCGATCCCGAAGGATTGACTCAGATGGGTCACGCGGGACGTCGAGCGGTGCTTGAGCGGTTCAATTGGGACTCGGAATTTGACGTGCTGCACCGATGTTACCGTACCCTCCTGAACGAGGAAGAACCTCCCGCATGATCGACACACCGCCGATGCGACTCCTGATCTTGTGGGCGGAGAGCGTGGATCGGCTTGCGGGAGGAAGCGTCCATTTCTGGGGCCTTTGGGAGGGGCTCCAGGCGGCTGGTGCCCATGTCCATGCCGTCGTTCCGTGCTACCGACATGGCGACATCGGGCGCCGATCAGGAATCACTCGGATTCATCTACCCGGCCGATGCCTGGCCACGTTCTTGCTACTCCAGGCGGTTATCCTGTTTGGGCTGCCCTACTGGATGTGGCGGTACCGGCCTGACACGCTGTACGTACGGGCGTGGTTCCTCGCCTTCCTGGCTAGACCCCTGTGCCGTCTCATGCACGTCCCGCTCGTACTCGAGATCGACGGAACGGTCGACCAGGAGGCTCAGATGCGAGGCCAGAGCAGAGCAGTCGTTCGCCTGCTACGCCTCCAAGAGCGACTGAACCTGCGATGCGCGGAGGCCCTGATTTGTGTCACGCCGGGGCTCTGCGCCGAAATGGTGCGTCGGGGCGCGCCCAAGGACAGGGTACACGTTTTGCACAACGGAGCCCGTATCACTACCGGCCCATGCAGCCAGGCACAGGCCCGCGCCCAACTGAAGCTGGACATGGGTTCCTACCTTGTCGGGTTCGCAGGAACGTTCGCACCGTGGCAAGGCTTACATCGTCTGATCGACGTGGCCAAGACTGTCTGTCGGCGTCTGGATCGCCCGGTGCGATTTGCCTTGATGGGACAGGGTGATATGGAGGAAGCCCTGCGAACCAGAATCCGTGATGAGAATCTGGAAGACGTGTTCCTCCTGTTGCCCCCCGGTGATCCCGATCGGGTGGCCCTGTTTCACAGTGCTTGTGACGCCGTTGTGATTCCGATTGTGGAGCCCGCCAAGCTGTCCTGGGGCCTAAGTCCTTTGAAATTCTGGGATGCCCTGGCAATGGGTGTCCCTGTCCTCGTACCCGAGGAGTCTCAACTGGGCGATACCCTCCGGGATGTGGATTTGCCAGGTCTGTTTTCCACCGCGAGGGCTAATGACTTGGCGGATGCCCTCGTCGCCGTCTTGCGTCGGTCCGCCTATTACCAAGGCCGGCGTTGCCAAGTTCACGCCTATGTGGCCGGCAAGCATAGTTGGTATGCCCGAGCCACTGAACTGTTGGATCTCCTGCCCCGACCAAAGAGGCGAACAGGATGACGGCATCGTTGCGGATTCTTCAGGTGGCTAATCATGCGGGTCCGTTCTATGTGTTCTTGCGGCCGTTGACCCAGGCGTTGGTCGAAAACGGCATGTCTGTCGAATTGGCCTGCATGCCGTGCCATCCATGCTGGGAGCCGCTGCGGGCCTGTGGCGTTCCTGTCCACTCTCTGCCTGCGGGAAGTTGGCGTAATCCCACCACGTGGGTACGGGTATACCAGCGCCTGCAACGACTGCTCGACCAGGGTGGTTACGATCTGATGGTGGCGCACACTCCGGCCATGAGTTGGATTGCACGGGTCGCCGCACGTCGTGCGACCTGTCGCACCGTTTACTACGCGCACGGTTTGCCGTTCTCGCCGGACCAGCCGATCCTACAACGTTCTCTCTACCGGTTTGTCGAGACGCGACTAGCCGCCTTTACCGATGCCATCCTGGTAATGAACTCGGACGATATGTCGGTTTGTCGCACCACCAGGCTGACACGGGATGGACGGCACTGCTATTATGTTCCCGGTGTCGGTGTCGACGTTGCCCGGTTTGACCAGTCGACATCTGATGCGCGGCAGGCATACGAGGCACACGCAGCCCCTCGATCAGGCCGCCCTATGGTATTGTTCTTGGGCCGGTTCATCCGGGCCAAGAGACCGCATGATGTCCTCTCGATCGCGGAGGAGTTGAAGGACTACGCTGAGATTGTGATGGCGGGCGATGGCCCTCTATGGCAGTCCGTGCATCGCAGAGCGGCCCGGATCGGGGACCACGTTCGGGTGTTACCTTTCCTCAAGGAGCCAACGCCACTCTTTGTTCGCTGCTCGGTGGTGGTTCTGCCTAGTGTATTTCGCGAAGGACTGCCCCGTGTCCTCCTTGAAGCTGCCGCTGCCGGGAAACCAGCGGTGGCCTACAACGTTCGTGGGGCACGCGACGTGATTGAGCACGGCAAGACGGGCTTCTTGGCGCCACCGAAGGATGTCAAGGCCATGACTGAATCTGTGCGTACCTTACTCGCTGACTCGACGATGCGACAACGGATGGGCCAAGCCGCACGAGAGCGAGTCATTGCCCGCTTTTCAGTGAAAGCCTCGGTCGATGCAGCTATTCGAGCTATCCAGAACTTGATTTCATCCACTGGCCCGGAATCGCGCTAAGCCCGTAGCCAAATCACGGGCATGGATGGCGGACAGCTCTGAGCCGCTTTCCGACACAAAACAACCTGCCAAAGAACACGGTCATGCAACAGAAGGAATCAATGAAAGAGCGGATGACTCGTGACCTACTACCCTTCGTGAGCGTGGTCGCGCCATGCCGTAATGAGATCGCATTCATTAAGAGTGCCCTGCAATCGCTGCTGGCCTGTGATTATCCGGCCGATCGCATGGAAATCCTCGTCGTGGACGGGATGAGTGATGATGGAACGCGTCGCGTTGTCGCGGAGATGGCCCAGCGAGATCCCCGCATCCGGCTCCTCGATAACCCCAAAATAATCGTCCCCTGTGCCATGAATATCGGAATTCGCCAGGCGCGGGGCGAGTATATCGTGCGGGTGGACTGCCACGCGAGGTTTGCGCCCGACTACATCTCGAAATCTGTCGCCGTCTCGCGCAGAACCGGTGCCGGCAACGTGGGAGGGTACATGGTGACCCTCCCGGGAGACAACACGCCCACCGGACGAGCCATCGCCGCTGCAACGAGTTGTCCTTTTGGGGTCGGGAACTCGATGTTTCGGTTAAGCGGGCCGGAAAGGGAGGTCGATACGCTGGCCTTTGGCACATACCCGAGAGATGTATTTGACCAAGTCGGTCTCTTCGACGAGCGTCTGGTCCGAAATCAAGATGTGGAAATGAATCGTCGAATCCGCCGTGCCGGCAGAAAAGTGATACTGTCGCCCGAGGTACGGCTGGAATACTACAATCGATCCACCTACGTGGGACTGTGGCGACAGTCGTTCAACAACGGACTCTGGAATCCATACACGGTGTGGCTCGTCGGGATCAGCCTGTCTTGGCGACATTTTGCCCCTATGGGAATGATGTGTGCCCTGATTGCCTTCATGGCAGCCGGCTTCTGGCGTCCCGTGCTGCACCTCGGGGCGGCCATCCAAGTGGCCCTGTATCTCGTCGTCGGATCCTTGTTTGCCGTGCGAGCCTCACGGAGCAAGCCAGGGCTGTCCACCCTACGGGTGCTATGGGCCTTTGTTGTCATGCACGCGGCGTATGGCCTTGGTTCACTCTGGGGCGTGATGACCATCCCCTTCAAGTATCCACGCCGATCCCCCTCAACGCCGACCTGCTGATTGAAAACACGCGGTGTCGCGTGCGAAGTGGCTTCCCTATTCGATGAACGACGTGGTAGCACCCTTGACATAGGCCACGAAGTGATTCAACCAATAGGGTGCTCTCGAATCAAAGGGGGGAGGGTAGAACACCCCTGCCGGAGCTCGGTCATAGAGGGAATCTCCGCCATTAAAGCTGGCTCCGAAATCCCGCGAGAACTTGGGATCGTAAGGCCAGTTCTTTCGCCAAATGCGACCGGCTTCGCTGCAGTCATATCCCGCGGCAAGCGCGATGTATGGTATCACCTGAGGAATGCCTTTTTCGTCTCCTAGATGGACGGTCTCCTCAAAAAGGATACGTGTCCGATCCGGCTTGGGCAGCTCATAGAGGGAACAACTCAACACGGGAGTAATTTCCCCGCCTGTCCAGAACCGATTCATTCGACAACTGGTATTCAGTGTGTTCATGGTCATACCGCGCCCATACCAGACAATCTGGGCCGCGGGGAACACGGAAGCCACTTCCGCGTGGATCGCGTCCAGGGCCTCGCGCATGGCGCTGTTCCATCTGTCGTCATCGCTTTCCATGCGAAACCGCTCACAATCCAGCAAGAACGCCGAGACTTCGATATTGACGCTGTGTTCGTTGTTGCTTTCGGCCAGCCAATCCCGAATGCTCGACAAACGCTCCCGGGTGTACTCAATCTCCTCCCAGTAAGTAGGACCGCGATCCATCGGCGGCAGATCAGCGCCAAATTTGCGGTGCCAAGGCTGCATGTTGACCCCGATCGACACGGGAATCTGGCGATCCTCCGTATTGAGGTCGCGTGCGATGCGCACACAGCGGTCTATCTGCGACGCCGTCGTCCACTCCGCAGCCACACAAAGCGTATGGGTAATGCGCGCCAATTCGTAAAGGACACGACTCTCCTCCGCGTTGAGAATCCCGGTCTGGGGCTGCCAGTAATAGTGTATTTTGGGCAGCGAGCGCAAGCCCTGCAAGGTCTCAACGACAAGCGGATCGCTCCAGACGGGGGGCCCCGTCACAACCCCGCGGCCGGTATCCTGCGTACTGCCTGCGGCATCTGCGCCGCCCGGTCTCCCTGTTTGGTTCACGGCCCTATTGAGGGATGGTGCTGCCGCGCTGGAGCTCCAGCCGGTCATAACCGAAGAACTGCCACTTCCGCCTCCGCCGCGCGAGTGGTCCCCGGCGAACCCTGCAGCGACGGTTGTTCCGCCTGTCAAACCTGAGCCGCCTGTACGGGGTACCGCGGATCCAGATACTGCAATCGTGATGATGTCTGAACTCGGCGAACTGAACGTCTGAAGGTCGGTTCGAGACGGCAGGATGGTTTCAATAACGAACGAATCTGTGAGTGAAAGATCGGCATCTGCGCCAGTGAATGCCGCCTCCAGGACCACCGGCTCGCTGGCCATGGCATCCATCGTGGTTCCAATCGGGCTAGAGACAACAGCATCGCAAGGTATTGGTTTTGGTGGCCTCGCCACCGCCGGGCTCGGGTCATTCGAGGGCGCGGCAACACCTGGATGGGAAATGCAAGCCCCACCGTGATCGGAAAAAGCAACGTGAACCAGCAACAAGCCTGTCGCCAGGCCAATAACGATACCAACGCCATGGAGCAGTCTCGGGCTCATTCTCAACCCCTCGTTCAATTGCGTGTCGGATGCAAAGCCTGTCGTCCCACAACCATTAAAAACATAACAAATCCCCGCCCGAGTGGAAATGCGCAGCGGACGTTTGCCATCCCATCAAAATGCTTCGGAGGAGTGTGTTATCGGGTCATGATGGGTACACGCCTGACAAGGCCTTACCATGACGCCTATTGCACATTCGCAGTGCCCGCTAACCTCCCTGGTCGGACTTGGTTCTGATGCGATTTTAACACACTTGCGTGCCGTGGTCGGTTCGGTCACAATTGACCCCTTGGCGGAGAAAGGCCATCATGCGCCTGACCGAACGTCGTGAGCACAGTACATACGCGACGTGAACCCGGTAACCTTCGTCGTGAGACCCGAAGGAGCCTTATTCATGAGCCAATGCAATATCATGACGGTCGATGTCGAAGACTGGTATCATTCGTCTCTGGACCTATTCAAAGACACGTCTGTCCAGCATGGAAGCAGGCCAGATCCGAGCGTAGTTGACAATACACTCCGTTCTCTTGAATTGCTCAACGACTCCGGAAACCGGGCGACCTTCTTCATCCTCGGAACGGTGGCCGAGCATTATCCGGACGTGGTACGGGAGATTCAGAGACAAGGGCACGAGGTAGCCACCCACGGCTATGCACATGATCTGGTGTACAATCTGACGCCCCGGCAGTTCGAGGACGACCTGAGACGATCACTTGACCTTCTGGACAGGGCGGGTGCTTCCAATGTCTTGGGCTATCGGGCGCCTTACTGGTCGATCACGCGCCGGTCGCTGTGGGCGTTGGAAGTCCTTCAAAAGCTTGGTTTTCGATACGATTCGAGCATCTTTCCCATTCGCCGGGGTCTCTACGGAATACCAAATGCTGTACCCTATGCTCATGAGACTCGCACGGGATTCTGGGAGTTCCCGCCAGCAACCGTACGTCGATTCGGATTGAATTGGCCCATCGCTGGCGGGGGGTACCTGCGATTGGCCCCCTATCGGACCATTGCGTCAGCAATCCAAGCATCCCAGCGACAACATGTGTTCTACTTTCACCCCTATGAACTGGACCCGAACGACGTCCATCTGAAACATGAAGTCAGATCGATCGGAACCCTTCTGTATTGGTTCCAGCAGAAGATCGGACGACGTTCCAATCCGGAGAAACTCAGGCGACTCTTATATGACTTCAAGTTCGTTGCGATCCGGGATGTCTTGCTGGATTCCGTGGGTTCATGAGGTGGGCATCGAGATGCGCATATTGATTATTACTGAAGAAGATGAGCTTTATTTGCCGCTGTCTATCGACCTGCTCCTGGCCGAATGGGCAACTGATGTAGTCGAAGTCGTGTGTGCTCGAAATCCGCTGGTGCCAGGCAGGTGGGCCGCGGCCCGCCGTTTTGTTAAGGCATTTGGTGTGATACCGCTATTTAAACACGCATTAAGGCTCGCCAAGATTGTCGTTCTGGACACCTGCCCCCCGCTCAATCGCACAGGACGACTCTTCTCGATTCGGAGAGTTTGTCTTAAATACGGGGTACCCTATGTGAAATGCCATGATGTGAACGACCCGCAATTCCTCCAACACTGTCTCGGATTGTCAGTGGACCTGATCGTGTCTGTCTCGCCAACGCAGATTTTCAAGGAACAGATTCTCTGCCTGCCACGTCACGGGTGCATCAATATTCATTCCTCCAAGTTGCCGAAGTACCGGGGGCTATACCCCGTGTACTGGGCCATGGCCTGCGGGGAACATGACGTGGGTGTTAGCGTACACTACATTGAGAAAGGCATCGATACGGGCAAGGTGATCCTTCAGGACACGATTGAGATCCCGGAGGCGAGCACCTTGGACCAGATGTTGACCGTCGCGAAGATCAAGGGAGCCCATCTGTTAATCGATGCCGTTCGACGCATCCAGAATGGCACGGTCCAAGGCGACTACGCAGAGGGACAGGGGTCATACTACTCCTTTCCTACGGCCGAATCGTACCGCCAGTTCAAGAGCTACGGATATCGTCTGTGGTAACAGCAGGAGAGCCGGGGCCCGTCGTCTCGTGTCCCTTCTCTCGCGTCGCTCCGCGGAGGCCTTCCATCCGCAGATAGCCCTTTCGCCAGACGATCACCCCCGATACCGCGAACACCAGCACGTAGACGACCACCGCGTACCGCGTCCGAATCTGGCTCATGACCAGCCCGATCACCGCGTACAAAGCCGCCAGGCCGTAGCTGATCTGCACCGTCCGCCGCAGCGGGATCCCCCGGTCGATCATCTGGTCGTAGATATGCCCCCGGTCCGACACGAACAACGGCCGCCCGTTGATCAGCCGTCGCACCAACGCCGTCGCCGTATCCAGAATCGGCAGCCCGAACACCACCACCGACGCCATCCACCACCGCGGCACCTGCTCGCCGAACAGGATCATCAGCGACGCCACCACAAACCCCAGCAGCATACTGCCCGCGTCGCCCATGAAGATCTTCGCCGGATGCCGGTTGAACGGCAAGAAGCCGAACACCCCGCCCACCAACGCCAAACACACGATCATCCGCACCGAGTCCCCGTGCGGGCTGTATCCCCACGTGCCCAGGTGCACCGCCAGCGCCAGCAGCGCCAACGTCATGATCCCGGTCACCCCGGCGCACAGCCCATCCAAGCCATCCAACAGGTTCAGCGAATTGGTCGCCCCCAACACGAACACAGCGACCACGATCACCCCCAGTGCCGTCTCCAGGCCCGCCGGCAATGTCCAGCCGAACGGGGTCACGAACCGGTTCAGCGACGGCAGCACCCCCCCCACGATCAGGGCCAGGGCCGCCAGCGCCTGGCCCAGCATCTTGCGACTGGGACGAATGTCCAAGAGGTCGTCCAACACGCCCACGCCGCAGGCGATGATCGACCCGGCCAGAATCGCCGCCAGCCAACGCCACGCCGTCGCAAATCCCACCTCGTCGCGAATGAGATACAGCCCCAAAACCATCCCGACGGCGAACCCGATCAGCATCCCCACGCCGCCCAGGTAAGCCACGGGCTCCTTGTGCGTCTTGACCAGATGATCGGGCCTGTCCACGATCCCGAAACGCAGCGCGACCCGCTTGCACACCCACGTTCCGGCCAACGCGCATACCCACGCGGCAACCAGAACCGGCCAGAAGCGAATCACCCAACTCAGCGGCCGCTGGCTGCCGATGAAGTCGTCAAACACCCCCATGCTCCACCCCCTCCCGTCCTCGCACCCACACCTCCGCGTCGTACCGCAACATCATCAGGCCCTTCCGGAAGCCGTCCCATCGAATCCGGGGCGCGCGTCCCACGTGTTCGGCCAGGATCCACGCCGGGAAGTTTGCCCCCGCCTCGATACTCAACGGCACCCCGCCCCCGAAACGCGGGTTAATCTCGATGAACACGTAGCGCCCCCGGCGATCCTTGATGAGCTGAATTGTGATCACGCCCGGGCCGGCCCCCAGCGCCTCCACCAGCCGACCCACCTGCTCCATCATCGGCCGGTCCTTCACGATCCGGGCCTTGCTCACCTCGCCGCCGCGAACCTCCATCCGCTGCCGCGGCACCACGCACCGCACCCGCAAGTCCCGATCGACGTACGCGTCGCACGTGTACTCCGGACCGGCGATGAACTCCTGCACGATGCAATGCCTCAGCCGCCGGCCAAAGAACTCCAGTTCCTTTCGGTTCCGCACCACCACGCTGCCGCGCGCCGCCGCCCCATCCCAGGGCTTCAGGAACAACGGATAGGGCTGTCGCCTACGCAACGCCTCGCTCAACGATAGGGTCCGGGGCGTACAGAACCCCCGCGCTTCCAGAAATCGGCACGTCCGCCGCTTGTCCTGACAGACGGCGATCACCTCCGGCGCGGAGACCAGCACGTGGCAACCCGCCTGGGCGAACGCCTCGCGATGCCGCGCCAGCAGCTTCAAATCCAGATCCACCGTCGGCACCAGCAACTCCACTTGGTGCCGACGCACCAAGGCCAACAGGTCCGACAGGTAATCCGGATGGTCCACGCGGCTGACCAGGACCTTGCGGTCGCAACACTGCAGCGCGGCGCTGTCGGCCGTCACATCGGTTCCGATAACCTCCAGCCGGACCCCCAAACCCTCCGCCGCCGCCCGAAAGGCCTTCAGCAGCGACACCCGCCGACCGATGCAGGTAAACGCGAGAACGAGTCGTTTCCGCCGTTTGGATACCTGGACCGCCATGGAACGCCATCCTGTAAAAAGTCCGTGTGGCGGGCAATCTAGCGGCACCGCCACCGATTGTCCATCCCGTACTGTTTCGGCATACGGGTTTGAACGATTCACACGACTCGGATAGAATCGCGCCGCCGATGAATCGTCCGATAAACGAACATCCCGATGCCCCAGCAACGCCGATCGAGCCGAACCGCTCGGCCGTGTATCGGTCCGCCAAGCGCGGGCTCGATCTGCTGGTCGCGGGCCTGGCCCTGGCGGTCCTCTGGCCGGTGCTGCTGATCGTCGCCCTGGCCATCCGCCTGACAAGCCCCGGCCCGGGCCTCTTCCGTCAGGAGCGGGCCGGCAGGGATGGCCGCCCCTTCACCTTCTACAAGTTCCGCACCATGCGTACCGATGTGGACCCGTATGGCGACAGCCCCCAATCCGGCGAGGACCCCCGCCTGACCCGCCTGGGCCGATTCCTCCGCGAACACTCGCTGGACGAGCTGCCCCAGCTTTGGAACGTGCTTATCGGCGACATGAGCCTGGTCGGGCCGCGACCGCTCTACGTCGCCCAGATCGCCGAATGGAACGCCTTCCAGCGTCAGCGATTGCTCGTCAAGCCCGGCCTGACCGGCCTGGCCCAGATCGCCGGCCGCGGCGGTTTGACCATCGAGGACAAGCTCGCCCTGGACGTCGAATACGTCCGCCGACAAAGCTTTGCGCTCGACCTGCGAATCCTGGCCTCGACCGGCGTCGCCGTCTTCAGAAAACAGGACATCTACGAGGTGCGATACTCCCGCGACCGGGCCACCCGCTCGTCATCCGGCCCCGAAGAGGCGTCACCCGACCCGGCCGACACTGATGAACCCTCCGCGACGTGATCCACCGCCGTATCACCGACAGGCCCCGCCATCGGCCGGGCCCGAAACAGGAGCCAACTCGCCCCCGCGACCACAACCACGCCCGCCGTGGCCGCCGCACAATCAGGCCACAGGATCGGCTTGCCCAGGCCCCAGGCCGCGAGCTTCACCAGGACCAGCAGGACCAGCGGCAAGGATACCGCTCGCGCCAACCAGGCCCACGCCCGCCCTTGAGCCTCTCGAAACCGTCCGCGGCAGTGAATCCACGCCAAGGTGAAGACTGCGTACCCGCCGAACTGAAATCCCGTGTTCAGCACGGCATATCGCGCCAGAAGGTCCAGCCGAGACAGGTTCGACACGGAGAAGATAAAGACCGCCGTCACCACCAACGCGGCCGGCCAGAACGGCAGCACCGTCAACAGGGCCAGCCCCGCCAGCGCGCCCACCAGGTTCGCGAACAAATCCTCCAGGTCGGCCGAGCGGCCCACGTGGCCCTGCAGCCATTCATCCGTCACCCCGTACCATACCACCGCCGCCAGGATCAGCCATACCTTCCACTTGCGCCAGTTCACCCGTTGGTACGGGCTGACCGCCCACCATACCAGCACCATCAGGCCCATGTAGGCCAGCACGTGCATCAGCTTGTCGCTCATGCCTGACTTGCGTGCCACGTCGGGGATCGGGATGTGCGTCAGAATGAACAGCACCGGCCAATAGACCGCCAGTGCCGTCCACACATACTTGGTCCGCCGTGTTACCACCATCCGTATCCTCGACACCGGCGAGGCCGTCGGCCGCCGTCAAACCCTTCTCGTTTTGGCGGCTCACCGAGCCCATCTCGGCCGCCGCCCCGTCGACTCACCACGCCCCTCAAGCCAGGACCTGCTCGACCGGCGGGCAGACCATTCAAAGCGCCCTGATCCAACCGATCCGGCAGGCCTTCCGGCAAGGCGTTGCTTTCATCGGCTAGATCATCGTCGCCGGCTCCCGCATTGTCCAGCGGTCGGCCGGACGACATCACACAATTCGACGGCCCCCCAGAAACAGCCAGTCCACGATGATCGCTACGCACAGTCCCCCGACAAGTACACCATGCACCTGCCGCACGAACCGCGGCAGCGCCCGCGGCCACGCCGCCAGCGCCCACACACGATACGGCACCTGAAACACCACCACCCCAAAGAACAGCGGCCCGATGGGATGATACGCCAGCGCCCCCCGCACATCCCCCTGCGCCAAGGCCTCCAGCGACCGCACCAGGCCGCCCGATGTGCATTCCAACCCGAACCAGTCGTTCAACAGGCAATACACGCCCCACCGCCAACCCAGCCGCTCGGCCACCAGACGCTCCAGCCCCAGCCACAGGGTGACCACGATGATCCCCAGGCACGCCACGAGAATCACGCCATGCAACATGCGGCCGCTCAGCAGGCGGCGAATCCGCCTCGTTGCTCTGTTTCGATGAACCCGTTTGCGTCCCGCCATACCGGTGACCTCAATCCGAACCGCCCCCCTCTGGATCGGCTCTTGGTCCCGTCGGCTTGACACAAACCGCCCGCCCGATGCCCCGCTTGCACCGGGTGGCATGCCCATCCGCCTCAGCCGGACGCGGGCATGGCGACCACGACCCCTCACCCCGAATAGGGAGGCGGCTCGGGTGGCGAGATCCGGTCCCAGGGGTTCTCCTCCGGCGGCCTCGGCGGCTCCTGTCGCCCCGGCCCGATCACGACCTCCCGCGGGCCCACCACGATCGTCTCCGGCTCAACCGGCCCTTGTGGCGGCACGGCCCCTTGCGGTGTCTCCTCGCCCCCCTCGCCCCCGTCCGGCCCGAACACATCATACTCCGGCCCATACTGTGCCAGGTAGTACAGCGAATACGACCGCTGGAACACCAAAATGGGCAACAGCAAGACTGTCCCGATATAGGGGATTCCCAGAAAACACGCGGCGATGCAGCACGTGCAGATGACCAGGGCCAGGATGATCATGCCGATCAGCATGTTCAGCAGCCAGCGGAACAGCACGTAGAGCACCGTCCGCCCCACGTTCGCCCACAACAGGCCCTTCAATTCGTACCATGCCTCCGTGCACGTACAGCCCCGCAGCATCATAATGGGCACCGCGAAATCATGCAGGAACATGAGGAACAGGCCCAGGATGAGAAAGATCGGAAACGCCAGCAAGAACGCCAGACCCATGGGCACCAGGATCGCTGCCGGTGATGGCTCCTGCCCACGACGGGACCAACTGACAAACAGAAGCAGCGCGACGCCCACCAGCACCAGGATGACCAGCGACTGGACGATAACCACACCGACTCGAACCAAAAACAGGCTGTTGCCCGCCCGGCGATAGTGTCGCCACGGCGCTGTCACCTGGGCCTTGTTCCGCGCGACGCAGTCCGCGAAGATGAAGTCCCCCCGGCTGTTCAGCCAGACCAGAACGGCCTTGATCGCCAGGCCCAACAGAACCGCTGCGACCCCAATCACAATGATGAGCGGCAGGTACCTGTGAATCTCCTGCATGAACCCGTCAAAACCAGACCGCCCGCCGCCCCCGGACGGTCCCCCGCCGAAGTTGAAGTTGGGTCCGCTCCATCCCCCCTGCCCCAGCGTCGCCAGCCATGCCCCGAAGCCCAGGATGAACCACTTGCCCAGGTCAAACGGTTCGAAGAGCACCTTGTTGACGCGGTCCAGTGCCCGGCTGACCGGGTCCACCACACTGATCCGCCTGGTTGTCGGCTGATCCATGAAAGCCTCCTTCATGCGCGGATCGGCCCGGCCCCGCCGCGGTCCATCCGCCGGTTCATGTCACCCCCGCTCCATCCTGCCAAATCCCTCGAATACCCTGCCCCGACGACAGGCGCCGCAACAACACCCCGGCACGCCGGGACAAAGCGGATGGTCTCAACCGGCGATTATCTCCACGCCGCCCTTGTAGACGCCGATGCGGACGACCTGTTACCGAAAAGAGCGTTCCCGGCCCGATCCTCAATTCCCCGCCGCCGGCCCGGCCGGCACAAAGGGGCGAATCGGCAGGCCCCGCGCCGCGAGGTACTCCTTCGTCTGCCGGATGCTGTACGTCCCATAATGGAAGATCGACGCGGCCAGCACGGCGTCGGCCTTGCCCTTTTCCAGCACCTCGGCCAGGCTCTCCAGCGTCCCGGCCCCGCCCGAGGCGATCACTGGGATGCTCACCGCCTCGGCCACCGCCCGCGTTAGCTCGATATCGTAGCCCGCCTGGGTGCCGTCGGCGTCCATGCTCGTCAGCAGGATCTCCCCGGCCCCGAGCCGCTCGGCCCGCTCGGCCCACCGTACCGCATCCATATCGGTCGGTTCCGAGCCCGCCTTGACGGTCACGATCCAGCCGGCCCCGTCCGTCCGCCGCCGGGCATCGATCGCCAGCACCACGCACTGGCTGCCGAACCGCTCGGCCGACTCGGCCAGCACGTCCGGATTCTCCACGGCCGCCGTGTTGATGGAGCATTTATCGGCCCCGGCCCGCAGCAGGACGTCGATCTCCTCGGCCGTGCGGATTCCCCCGCCCACCGTGAACGGGATGAACACCTTGTGAGCCACCCGCTGAACCATGTCCACAATCGTCCGCTTCGACCGGATCGTCGCCGTGATATCCAGGAACACCAGCTCATCGGCCCCCTCGTCGCTGTACCGCTTGCCCAGCTCCACGGGGTCGCCCGCGTCGCGAAGGTTCAGGAAGTTCACACCCTTCACCACGCGATTGTCCTTCACGTCCAGACACGGAATAATCCGCTTGGTCAACATCTCGCGACTCCACGTTTCCGCTGCGCCTCAACAAGGCCCTCTAGGGCCTGTTAAAAAGGTGTCACCCCGGACTTGATCCGGGGTCCACGCTCAACGTCTGGTGTGTCTCTGCACGCAAAGCGTGGATTC